>Ga0209257_1000354_pt1 | contig 93718 bp, 89 predicted proteins | sample AraplaCvi_mCL_r2_FD_184277 | JGI IMG/M metagenome (GOLD analysis project Ga0209257, IMG submission 184277) | Arabidopsis root microbial communities from North Carolina, USA - plate scrape MF_Cvi_mCL_r2 (SPAdes) (version 2) | ecosystem: Host-associated > Plants > Roots > Endosphere | place: USA...
GCCGAGGCTGGCGTTCTTGCCGCCAACTGCCTCGACGTCGGTCATCCTCAGGTTCTCAAACGGTACGACCAGGGCGGTCGCCTCGAACAGGGTGGACATTGGGAAACTCCGGGAGGTTGAAAAACCGAGACCGTCGCGTCGTCCGTGCCCGACGCCGAGCTCATGGGCTCAAGGCAGGCGCGGCTCCACCCATTTCTGGATTCTTCTCTGAGGATGGGGCGGCGCATGGGCTGATCGCGAGGAATTGCGGCCGATTCTAGGGGTTGGGTTTCACCTGGGTACGGCAAGGGCATGTGCATTAAGTCCCTTCTCCGCTCTGAGTCCCCCCTTTCAGGTGGCGTGAAAACGTTATCAATGGGCTGACGCAAGTCAAGCTTCTGGTCGGCGACTCTGGGCACAATGCCCTGGTGAGCAACGACGACACCTCCTCCGAGGAAGTTAACCCGCATTACCTGGACCATGTGATCCGTGTGTCCGAGTCACGCCCCGTCGAGGCTGCCGAGGACATCGTCACCCAGAACGGCATCAAGCTGCTCGCCAAGGGCGCCCAGATCAACGACAAGGTGCGCGAGCGGCTGCTCATGCACAAGCTGCAGAAGCCCCTGGAGGACTGCATCCAGGTCACCGAGGGCGTCATGCCCGAGAGCTTCGGCCCGCTGGGCGAGGCCCTCTTCGAGCAGCACCCGCTGCTGAAGGCCCTTTGCGCCCACGACCTCTACGCAAGCGCCCCCAAGACGCTGGCCACGCTCAAGCTCAGCATTCCGGTGCAATCGCTGCTGACCGTCTATGCCGAGCACCAGGGCGACCGCCTCAAGCACACCGCCGGCGTGGCCATGCTGGCGCTGGCCCTGGCGCGGCGCATGCTGCCTGGCGAGACCGAGCGCCATCGCATGCTGGCCCTGGCTGGGCTGCTGCACGACGTCGGCGAGCTCTATATCGACCCGCGGTACATGCGCCCTGGCACGCCGCTGGGCCCGCCGGAGTGGCGCCATGTGGCCTCCCACCCCGTCGTGGGCGAGCGCGTGCTGCGCAACATGCCCGGTGCCGGCAAGGAGGTGGCCAGCGCCGTGCTGCACCACCATGAGCGGCTGGATGGCTTCGGCTATCCGCGCGGCGTACAAGGGCCTGCCCTGCCGTTGAACGGCCAGATCCTCGCCGCCGCCGAGTGGCTGATGGCCCTCATCGAGACCAGCATGACGCCGATCACGCGCGCCAGCGTCGCCACCCGGCTCATTCCTGGCGAGTTCAGCCGCGAGCTGACCGAGGCCATCGCCACGGCCGCCCTGGCCGATACCTCGCCGGCTGCCGCCGTCGCAGACCCCATGCCGCTGGAGTCCGCGATCCCGCGGGTCGTCGGCATCGCGTCCACGCTGGAGCGCTTTCGCGAAGCACGGCCCTGGATCGACGAGCGCATCGCCGCCGCGCGGCCGGGCCTGCGCGCCGTGCTGGAGGCCGGCCTGCAGCGCCTGCTGCGCATCCAGACCGCCTTCTCCAGCACGGGGCTTGACACCCATGATCCCGACGCGCTGGTCGCCAGCCTCGCCGAACAGCGCGACGCCGAGTTGCAGATCGAGCTGATGACCGTCGTGGGCGAACTGGAATGGCGGCTGCGCGAGCTGGAGCGCGAGTCACTGCTGCGCGCCGGCCTGCTGCCCGAACAGGAAAGCGCCGTCATGCGCGAGCTGATCGCCCGGCTGAAGGGTGATGCCGGGGGCTGAGACCGGGCGGTGGCTATCATGGCCGCGCATTGACTTCCGCGAGTAGTTGCCATGACCGCCAGAACCGTCTACTTCGTCTCTGACGGCACCGGCATCACCGCCGAGACCTTCGGCAACTCCATCCTCGCGCAGTTCTCCATCAAGCCCAAGCATGTGCGCCGGCCCTTCATCGACACGGCCGAGAAGGCGCATGCCGTCGTCGCCGAGATCAACGAGGTGTGCGACCGAGAAGGCCAGCGCCCCATCGTGTTCGCCACGCTGGTGGACCGCGAGGTGCTCAAGGTCGTGCGCGAGCATTGCCTGGGCCGCGTGATGGACATGTTCGGCACCTTCATCGAGCCGCTGGAAGACGAATTCGGCATCAAGAGCAACCACCGCGTGGGCCGCTTCTCCGATGTGGCCGAGAGCCAGGAGTACCACGACCGCATCGAGGCCATCAACTTCTCGCTGGCCCACGACGACGGCCAGTCGTCCAAGAACCTGGACGTGGCCGACGTCATCCTCGTGGGCGTGTCGCGCTCGGGCAAGACGCCCACGTCGCTGTACCTCGCCATGCAGCACGGCATCAAGGCCGCCAACTACCCGCTCATCCCCGAGGACTTCGAACGCCGCAAGCTGCCCGCGCCGCTGCTGCCGCACAAGCGCAAGTGCTTCGGCCTCACCATCGACCCCGAACGCCTGGCCTCCATCCGCAACGAGCGCCGCCCCGGCAGCAAGTACGCCGACCTGCTGAACTGCCGCTACGAGGTCAACGAGGCCGAGGCCATGATGAAGCGCGACGGCATCGCGTGGCTGTCATCGACGCACAAGTCCATCGAGGAGATCGCGACGACCATCCTGCGCGACATCCGGCCGGATCGATTGATGTACTGATGCCGGCCTCCGCCTTAGCGCTCGTCCTCACCGCCGCCCTCCTCCACGCCGTCTGGAACCTCGCCGCCAAGAAGTGGGGCGGCGGGCCGCATTTCGTGCTCGCCTGCTCGGCCAGCGTCACCGTGTTGTGGCTGCCCGCCGTGCTGTGGGTAGGCCTGGGTGAGTTGCCGCAGTGGTCCACCACCGCGTGGGTCTGCGTCGCCGCGAGCGCCGCGGTGCACCTGGCCTACTTCAACTGCCTGCTGGCCGGCTACCGCGCCAGCGACCTGACCGTCGTCTACCCAGTCGCACGCGGCAGCGGGCCGCTGCTGTCAGCCATCGCCGCTGTGCTGCTGCTGGGCGAGCACCTGGGCACGGCTGGCACCATCGGACTGGCGGGCGTTGTCGGCGGCATCCTGCTCATCACCATGGGGCCGCGACTCATCGGCCGCGGCGTTGCGCACGACGAAGCCACCGCCAAACGCCGCCGCCACGGCCTCTATTGGGGTGCGGCCACCGGCACGTTGATCGCCGGCTACACCGTCATCGACGGCTACTCGGTCAAGGTGCTGGCCGTCTCACCGCTGATGCTGGACTACTTCGGCAACGTGATGCGCGTGCCGCTGCAACTGCCCGTGCTGTTGCGCGACCCCAAGGGCTTCATGCCTGAACTGCGCCGCACCTGGAAAGCCGTGCTCGCCGTCGCGGGCCTGGGGCCTTTGGCCTACATCCTGGTGCTGCTGGCCGTGCGCGAAGCGCCGCTGTCACGCGTGGCCCCGGCCCGCGAGGTGTCCATGCTGTTCGCGGCGCTGCTGGGTGGGCAGTTGTTGGGCGAAGGGGAGCGGGGATGGCGCATTGCCGGCGCAGCGCTGATCGGCGCGGGCGTCATCGCGCTGGCGCTGTGACGCGTCAAGGGATCCGGTAGAACGGGTTGGGCAGCAGGAAGGCCTTTTCCGCGTAGCCTCCTGACAGGTCGCTGGGCTGATCGCCCACGGTCGCCAGGATGCGCCAGCCCTGCAGCGTGATGCGGGCACGCTCGGCAGCCTTGAAGCTGGCGGCGGAATAGGCGCTGTGCGAGTCGTCCGGCCGCAGCACCACTTGCGCCCAGCCGTCATAGCCGGCAGCCTTCAGGTTGGCTTCGGTCGCGGCGCGTTCGGCCTCCTTGCGGCCGGTGATGAAGAACACGGCGACACCAGCGGCACGCGCCGCCTTGAAGAGCTTGAGCGTCGCCACGATGGCGGGCGCCCGGCCTTGCGCCTCCCAGGCGAGCGCACCGCAGGCGGTGCCAGACGCGACCGAGCAATCGCCGTTGACGATGTAGCCGAAGTCGTTCTGGGCCATCTGGCCCCAGTTGTCCAGCGAGGTCTCGTCGATGTCCAGCACCAGCGCTGGCTTGGTGACTTGCTTGGCGCGCGCCAGCACATAGGCCGTGGCGGCCTCGGCCACTTCCGCCTGGTCGCGCCCGTAACCGCTCATGCCGCCACTCGCCGGGCGGTCGTGATACGCCTTGAACTGGGCCTTCAGCTCGCCCAGGTTGGCCACGGGCCGCAGCCCCTTCTCGGCGCTGGGCCAGGGCGTGGTCGGGACAGGCGCGCTGCAGCCGCCCGCGGCGAAGGTCTCGTTGAGCAGGCGGGCCAGGCGTTGGCCACCCAGGGCGAGCTGCTGGTCGAGCATGGGCAGGACGGCCGTGTAGTAGGCGTCGTCGATGCTGCCGTCGGCGGGAATCATCTTGTCGTTCCACACCAGCTCACCCACGGCATGCGACTGCATGGCCCAATCCGCGGGCTGGTCGCCGCCGCTGCGCAGGTCGAAGTCCTGCGCGGCCAGCAGCGTCTTTTCCAGGCGCTCCACATAGCCGCCCCAGTTCCACACCGTGCGCCGGATGAGGCCCGAATCCCACAGCGAATGCAGGTTGCTGCTCTCCAGCGCGCAAGTGCCCTTGCAGGTGAGACCGTGCAACGTGCCATGCACCTTGAAGCCGTTGCCGCCCTCCAGGTCACCGGTGGCATGCAGGGGCTGGTGCAGGTCGCCCACGAAATGCACCACATAGCGCAGCGCCTCGCGCCGGGCTTCGTCGGTGGGTGCGCAACGCAAGTCCTGCTGCGCACGGCGCAATGCGTTCACGACGCAGTCGCCCTTGTCGGATGGCGCGCAATACGCCTTTTCGTCGTACTCCCGCGCGCCGCGCGGCATGTCGACGAAGTGCCAGTTGAAATCGCCCGGGCGAAGCGGCCGCACATCGTCGGCCCAACTGGCGACGGAGGCCAGGCTGGCGCCGCCCTGCAGCTTGGCCACCGCGGCGACGGCGGCTGGGTTCAGGCGGCGCTGCGCAATCTCGGCCACGATGGAGTGACCCTCCTGCCCCCAGGCATGGCCCAAGACCGGCGCAAGGGCAAGCAAGGCGGCTGCGCCAAGGCGTCGCAGCTGCCCAAGACGAAATACGGGCATGTCAGTCCTCTGAGGGCAAACCGATAGTGTCCAACGACTTGAGCTGCTTGACGCCGCGTCAGGCCGTCCCACCCGGCGCCAGCATCGCCACATTGACCGCTCCGCACTCCGCATCGTCGTCATCAAAGATCACGATGAACCAGAACGACTGATCGGGCGAACCGTGCACCTCTTGCAACTCCGAGGCCGGCCTGGACAGCTTCAGCTTCAGGTCGAGCGTCAACTCCTCGGCCGCGACGAGATCCGCGCGCGCCACGGCTTCGAGTTCGACGGGCTTCTCGCGAAAGTCCAACACCACGACGAGATCGTTGGTCTTGAAGTGACGCTGCGCGGCCTGCGCGAAGTCGAAGACGCGCTCGTCGAGGATGTCCTGGATGCGGTCGGGGATATCTTGGCTCACGGTGTGCTCGGCGAAGCTATGGGTCAGGCTGCCATCTTGCCGGATCGGCCTGCCCTTGCATCATGGCAGGCGCTTGCTCAGGTAGGTTGAGCCCGCCAACCCGAAGCGCCAGGGGTGGTGCACCGCCTTCGTGATGCCGATGCGCACGCCACTGGCGGTTTCCACCTGCTGCGAGGGTGCGATCAACTCGAAGGGCGGCTGGTCCAGCGGCAGGCCATCGAACGACCGGTCCAGGCCCAACGCCTGTCCGACACGCCCAGGCCCGGATGCCAGCAGTCGCGGCTGCGTGGTGCCGCGCCGCTGCGCCATCACGTCCATCCCATGCGTCGGCTGCAGCGCGCGGATCAGCACCGCGGCGCCGTGGCTGGCCTCGCGGCAGACGAAGTTCAGGCACCAGTGAATCCCATAGCTCAGGTAGACATAGGCGTGCCCCGGCGGGCCGAACATCGCGCCGTTGCGCGCGCTGGGGCCGCGAAAACCGTGCGAAGCCTCGTCGTCGACGTCATAGGCCTCCGTCTCGACGATGACGCCGCCGACCCCACCCACCAGCACGGTCCAGCCGATCAACTGGCGCGCGACGGCGGCGGGGCTGGCGGAAAAGTTGAGCGGGCGAGCCCAGCGACCCTGGCGGGTTGAATCAGCCACGCGCCGTCCTGAACGTGACGGACCAGCGCAACTCATCCACCGGTGCCACGCTGTGTTGCCAACCCCAGCGCGCCTCGCCGCGCAGTGCGTACACCGAGCGCGGTGCCACGGTGAGCTTCAACACGTCCTCGCGCCTGGGCGCATCCGGCGGATACGGCCGAAAACGCAGCACGGCTTCGCCGCCCAGCGACACGCCGAACACGTCCTCGAAGTTGGGCACGTCCCGGTGCCAGCCCAACGGCGTGCCAGGTGCGTACTCGGCTACCAGCGTGTGCGCCAGCGCGTGTGGCGCGACGCCCGCCCACTCGGCCACTCGTGCGCGCAGCGGGTGCAGCGCCGCTATCAGCTCACCCGACGGTAGCAACTCGTTGGTGTCGTAGTCGAAGCGCCCGCCGTAGCTCACCACCTTGCGCCGGGCGGTGTAGTTCTTGTACTGGGCTTGCTTCAGCGGCAGTCCTTGCACCAGGGCGATGAGTTCAGCCTCCTCGGCTGCGGACAGGAAGCCGGGCTGATAGGTGAGCCCCTGCGGCAGCGCGCCGGGCGAAGGCGCGAGGTCGTCGAAGAGAGAGGCTTGGGGCATGGCGTGCGGGTGGCAAGACAGTCAACTGAGGGCGCATCACCAGCATTCAACGCCTGCTCCTAGCCCGCTAGCACCCCGCGATACACATCCACATACCGCCCCGCCGCATCCTCCCACCCGAACCGCTGCCTCATCCCCGCATCCCGCACCCTGGCCCAGTACTCCTGCCGGCTCCAAAGCACAAAGGCGCGCCTCAACGCTCGCCGATAGGCCTCCACCGTAAAGGCGTCGAAGACGAAGCCGGTGGCAGTGCCTGCGGCCAGGTCCTCCAGCGTGCAGTCCACCACCGTGTCGGCCAGGCCGCCCACGCGGTGCACCAGGGGCAGCGCGCCGTAGCGCAGGCCGTAAAGCTGCGTCAGGCCGCAAGGCTCGAAGCGGCTGGGCACCAGTACCACGTCGCTGCCGGCGTAGATGCGGTGTGCCAGGCCTTCGTCCATGCCAGTGCGGCGGGCAACCTGATGCGGGTGCTTGACGGCGGCGTCTGCGAAGGCCTTGTCCAGGCGGGCGTCGCCACTGCCAAGCACGACGAGCTGGCCTCCTGCCTCCAGCAGGTCGGGCAAGGCCTCCAGCACCAGGGGCAGGCCCTTCTGCTCGGTCAGGCGGCTGACGACGCCGAAGAGCGGCGCCCCGGGCTTCACGTCCAGGCCGCATTCGCGCTGCAGCGCGGCCTTGCAGTCGGCCTTGCCTTCGGGCCTTTCCAGGCTGTAAACCTCAGCGATGCTGCGGTCGTGGTCGGGTGACCAGATCTTGGCATCGACGCCGTTCAGGATGCCGTGCAGCACGCCGGCCCGATGGCGCAGCAGGCCGTCGAGGCCGCAGCCTTGCTCGGGCGTCTGGATCTCGCGCGCATACGTGGGGCTCACGGTCGTGATGGCGTCGGCGAAGTGCAGGCCGGCCTTCATGAAGCTCACCTGGCCGAAGAACTCCACACCTTCCACCGCGTAATGCGCCGGTGGCAGGCCCAGCTCGCAGAAGGTCGGGGCCGGGAACAGCCCTTGGTAGGCCAGGTTGTGCACCGTGAACACACTCTTGGCCCGCGAGCGCAGCTTGGCGCGGCTGGCCGCGAGGTGGGCACAGGACAGCGCCGCATGCCAGTCGTGGGCGTGCACGATCTGCGGCAGCCATTGCGGGTCCAGCCCCTCGGCGAGGCGCGTGGCGGCCAGGCCCAGCAGCGCAAAGCGGCGGTGGTTGTCGGGGTAAGCCACACCGGCCGCGTCGGCATAGGGGTTGCCAGGGCGTTCGAACAGGCCTGGCGCATCCAGCAGATAGACCGGCGTGTCCCCATGCCCCGCCAGCCGCCCGCGCAAGAGCGCCGCCCTGCCCTCGCCCCAGGGCAAGCTCAGGGGCGCGACGGCGCATTCGCCCGACAGCGACTCGCGAAACGCCGGGAAGCCCGGCAACAGCAGTCTCACCTCGGCGCCGGCTGCTCTAAGCGCAGCGGGCAACGCGCCGGCCACGTCGGCCAGGCCGCCAGTCTTCACCAGCGGTACCAGCTCGGCGCTGACCTGGAGGACCTTGATCACAACTTGGCGAGCATCTGCTTGGTGATGAGCACCACGCCATTCTCGGTGCGCTCGAAGCGCTCGGCATCCAGCTTGGGGTCCTCGCCCACGACGAGGCCGTCGGGGATCTCGCAGGCGCGGTCGGCGATCACCTTGGTGAGCCGGCAACTGCGCCCGATGCTCACGCCGGGCAGCAGCACGCACTGGTGGATGTTGCAGAACGAGCGGATGCGCACGTTGTTGAACAGCACCGACTGCACCACGTGCGAGCCCGACACGATGCAGCCGGCGCTGACGATGGTGTTCACGGCCATGCCGTGCATGCCGTTGTGGTCGGTGATGAACTTGGCGGGCGGGAGCTGCCGCTGGTAGGTCCAGATGGGCCAGTCGGTGTCGTAGATGTCCAGCTCGGGGCTGATGGAGGCCAGGTCCAGGTTGGCGGCCCAGAAAGCGTCCAGCGTGCCCACGTCGCGCCAGTAAGGCGGCGCGCCATTGGGGTTGAGGATGCAACTCATGGCGAACGGGTGGGCCACCGCCTGGCCTTCAGACACGGCTTTGGGGATCACGTCCTTGCCGAAGTCGTGGCTGGAACTCGCGTCGGCCAGGTCCTCGGCCAGCAGCCGATACAGGTAGTCGGCGTTGAAGACGTAGATGCCCATGCTGGCCAGGCAGATGCCCTCGCGGCCGGGGATGCAGGGCGGGTTGGCGGGCTTTTCCTGGAAGGCCGTGATGTGGCGCTCTTCGTCCACCGCCATGACGCCGAAGGCCGTCGCCTCCACCTTGGCCACCTCGATGCAGCCCACCGTGCAGCCCGCGCCGCTGGCGACATGGTCGGCCAGCATGCTGGAGTAGTCCATCTTGTAGATGTGGTCACCGGCCAGCACGACGATGTAGTCGGCCCCGGTGCTCTGGATGATGTCCAGGTTCTGGAACACCGCGTCGGCCGTGCCGCGGTACCAGCTCTCTTCGTCCACCCGCTGCTGGGCGGGCATGAGGTCCACCGTCTCGTTCAGCTCGGCGCGCAGGAAGCTCCAGCCGCGCTGGATGTGGCGCAGCAGCGAATGGCTCTTGTACTGCGTGACGACGCCGATGCGCCTGATTCCTGAGTTCACGCAGTTGCTGAGCGCGAAATCGATGATGCGGAACTTGCCGCCGAAGTAGACCGCCGGCTTGGCGCGCGAGTCGGTCAGCTGCTTGAGCCGCGAGCCACGCCCGCCGGCCAGGACGAGGGCGATGGCACGGCGCGCGAGCTGGTGGGGCGAGGCGACGGGGGGCATGGCTTGTCTCCGGCTGCGACTGCAAACGCTTGCAGCGTACGCCAGCGAGTTTGCGCCTCCGCTGGGGGCTTCCCCTCAGAGAGGGCTTTCCGTTCCTTCGTCCGCGGCGGCCTGGGCCAACGCACGCTCAAAGGCGCTGCGGCTGGGCACCTCGACGAACACACAGCGCTTGTTGTGGCGCTTGCAGTGGTCCTTCACGCGCCAATAGGCGTCATGGCTGATGCAGCCGGTCTGGCAGATGACGAGGTCGGCCGCGGCGAGCTGGGGCTCCAGATGTGCCGGCTTGTGCTCGCTGCCGCCATCGTGGTGCAGGAACTGCGCACCGCAGCCCTCCACGGCCTGGCGGTATTGCGGCACGCTGCCGCCGCGCCCGCCCACGCACAGCACCACGCGGTGCTCCAGCTTGATGGGCTGAGGGGCGGGGGACTCAAAATCCCCTGCGGCTGCCGGCGCTTCAACCTCGGTGCCGGCCTGCGGCCGTGAGTTGAGCCGGTTGATCTCGCGCTGCAGCGCTTGGTTGCGCTCCACCTGCTCGGCCAGGCGCTGCTGAAGGGCCTCGCGCTCGGGCAGATCGGGCCGCGCGGCCTGCAGGTGCAGCACCTGCTCCTGCGCCAGGCCGAGCTGCGTCTGCAGGCCGATCTGCGCGGCACGCAGTTGCACCCTCTCCTGCTCCCAGGCCTGCTGTTCGCGGGCGCGCTCCAGGCTCCAGCCCGTCACGCGTTGCTGCACCTCGCCGTACTCGCGCGCGAGCGCCTGGTGCTCGGCGGCCAGCTCGCGGTGGCGGGCCATGTCCACGCGCTGTGCGGCGCCCACCTGATGCTGCAGCATGTGCACCTGCCCCAGCACGCGCATCTCCAGCCACTCGTCGCAGCGCGGGTGCGTGAGCGTGGCCCAAAGCGCACCGGCGATCTCGCCCTGGGCCGCGCGGCCGCGCCACCAATGCATCAGCGACTCGCGGCATTTGGCCTGGGCGGCCTGGCGCAGATCGATGGCGAAACGCTGCTCCAGGTCTTTCTGCACCGCCTCGGCCACCGCGTTGCGGCGGGCGCTGGCGGTGACCAGGCTGCAGTGCAGCGTGTAGTCGTCTTCGTCGCCCTGCAGCACCAGCAGCTTCCTGGCGAGCTGGCGCACGCGCTCCAGCGGCAGGCACACGCCGATGACGGGGCAGTGCGAGTGGCTGCCCAGCTCCCACAGGCGGCGGCGGCGCGAGCCGGTGGTGGGGAGTGCAGCGGCATGCGCAGCGCAGCAGGAGTCGGCCATGCGAGGTCCTTCATCGAGGGCGCGGGCTGGCGGCGGCGGGCTGGCGCGTGGGCGGGAGGGCTATTTGGTCAGGATCAGCTTGCCCTGGGCCGTGACGCGCAGGCGGTAGACCTGCTGGCGGTGATTGATCAGCACCTCGCCGCGTGAGCCGAGCAGCGCGGCACTGTCGATGTGGCGGGCTCCGCCCGCGCCCTGGGTCACGGCTGGGGCTTGAGCCGGCGGTTTGGGCGGGTGGGGATCGGCAAGCATGGTGGCACTGTAATGAGAATCATTCTCGATTGCAAGAGGCGCCTATGGCCTCGATAGCCCCGCCGGCCGGGAATGCATGCAGGTGCACCTTGTCGTTCACCTTCTCGCAGTCGCTCCGACTGCGAGACGACGTGGACGTCACCACCGCCGTGCCCGAGCCTTCCACCTGCTGCTGCTCGCGCGCCGGGCCAAGTCTCAGCCCCAATGCTCGGCTTCAGGCGGCGGCACCACCCACGAGTGCATGCGTTCCTCGTAGACCGACACGCTGGGCGCAGGAAAGCCAGGGTCGGCAAACGCGCCCACCGGGATGGCCAAAAAAGCCTCCAGCCCCTCGGGCTCGTAGTAGACCGTGGCGCCGCACTGCGGGCAGAAGTGGAACTTGACCCGCGAACCCTCATCGCCGACGCGCACGTAGACGGTCGACGTGCCCGACAGCGTCACGTTCTCGCGTGGGAAGCGGGCCTGCTCGCCGAACACGCTACCCGTGCGGCGCTGGCAGGCCAGGCAGTGGCAGATGGACACGCGCACGGGGTCGCCGACGACGTGGGCGGTGAGCTGGCCGCAGCTGCATGAGGCGAGACGGTTTGTCATGAGGTGCTCCTGGGGCCTTGGTGCCGATGCCGGCAGTCTCTCCCATGGCTGGCTCACCACGCGAGCCCGCGCCCAGGCCGCAGAATGCCGCCATGCCCGGCCGCCACCTGGAACTCCTCGCCCTCACCCGTCGCCACCCGTCGGCCGTGCTGCTCGTCGTGCAGCTCGCAGGGCTGCTGCTCTACCCACTGCTGGAAACAACCCGCGCTGGCCCCCTGGCCTTGAGCGCGGTCGGCATCACGGTGCTGGTGTTCACGACGCGCATGGTGCGCCGCACGCCCGGCCTTACCTGGCTCAGCGTATGCCTGGCACTGCCCGCCATCGTCATGCTGCTGCTGCAGGCCACGCTGGACATGGACTGGCTGCAACCCTGGTCGGCGGCCTTGGAGGCGGTGTTCTATTTCTACGCCGCGGCCAGCCTCGTCGCCTACATGATGGGCGACATGCACGCCACGACGGACGAGCTGTTCGCGGCCGGCGCCACCTTCACGCTGCTGGCCTGGGGCTTCGCCTACAGCTTCGTCGTGCTGCAGGCCGTTCAGCCGGGCAGCTTCGCGGCGGCCGTCAACCCGGAGCAGCCGCGCACCTGGACGGAGCTCATGTTCCTGAGCTTCGCCCTGCTGTCCAGCACGGGCATCGGCGACGTCATCCCGCTGCGCCCCATGGCCCGCGCGCTGGCGAGCCTGGAGATGTTCGTCGGCCTCATGTACCTCGCGGCCGTCGTGTCGCGGCTGATCGGGTTGACGCTGCTGCGGCGGCAGTAGCCTTCAGTACCCGTCGCCGATCGCCACCCAGCCTCGCCGGCCCACGAACACCGGCCAGCGGCTGGAGAAGCCGATGGCCATGCCGTCGGCGATGAGGGGTTCGCGGGTCCACGTATCACCGCCATCGGTGCTGCGAAGGACGGCGTCGGCGCGCAGGATGATGCCCGTCTTCCCGTCCGGCGAGAAGCGGATGGCGGTGGGCGACACGGACGGGAAGGGCTGCTGGATCGCCTGGCGCCAGGTCAGCCCGGCGTCGTCGCTGCGGTTGAGCGCGCCAAGGCTGTCGAGGATGAAGACCGTGTTGCCGCCGGCCCAGGCCATCGAGACCGGATAGGAGCCGCCATAGCTGCCCAGGTTCCAGGTCTGGCCGCGGTCCGTGCTGCGGTACAGCCCGCCGCCCCGGGCCGGAGCCAGCGCCACACTGCCGCGGGCACTGACCAACCCGGGGGACAGGTTGACGCTGGCATCGCCGCCAGGCAGGACCAGCGGCTGGGTCCACGTGGCGCCCCGGTCCTGCGTGCGGTACAGGCCGCGCGATGCGGCCACCAGCGCCGTACCGCGATCCACCATCACCAGGCTGTTGACGCTGCCGGTGAGCCATGGGGATGCCGTCCAGTTGCGGCCGCCATCGGTCGTGACCAGCACGTCGCCCCCGCTGGCGATCACCATGCCGACCTGCGAATCGGCGAAGGACATCGAGGTCGCGGTGGAGTCGCCGGCACGGGCGAACTGCTGTTGCCGCTGCCAGGTGAGGCCACCATCGGCGGTCTTGAACAGCGTCACCGCGTCATCGACCGCACCGAAGGCAATGCCGCGCTGGTCGTTGTCGGGGAACTCGATGCTCGACAGCAGGGCCTCGCCCAGGTTCTTGTCGACACCGTAGGCGGTGCCCCAGGTGGCACCGAGGTCGGTGCTGATGCGCGGCCCGCCGATCTGGCCCACGCCCAGGGCCACGTTGTCGGGCGAGAAGTCCACGTCGCTGAACCGGGGGTGGTTGACGTCCACCGCCCAGCTCTGGCCGTTGTTGACGCTGCGCATGCCCCCTCGCGACGTGTAGTTGCCGACGTCGCCGTACATGTCCACGCCGAACTGGCCGTCCCGGCTGAACCTCACCTGCGACACCGGCTTGTAAGTGCCGCCGACGAGCGGCATCTGCAGCCAGTTCTGGCCACCGTCCATGCTGAGTGCGAAATGCCTTCCGGTGATCGTCAGGATCCCGTCGGTGGAGAAGGCCACGTAGGAATTCGTGCCGGCCGGCTGGGACGTCGCAGGCATGTCCTGCGCCTGCCAGCTGGCCCCGCCGTCGGTGCTGCGGAACCAGTGGTTTTCGCCGGTCGCGAAACCGAGCATGCCGCGCAGTGCCAGGCCGGTGATCTTCTCGAAGGGCTTGGCCGGATCGGCGGACGGGATGCGCGTCCACGTGAAGCCGCCGTCCACCGTGCGGAAGACGCCTTCCCGGGACGAACTCAGCACGCCGACGCTGGCGTTGCGGAACGACAGCGAGTCGATGTAGTCGGTGGTGGGAATGGGGATGCTGCGCCAGGTCAGGCCCGCGTCCTCGGAGCGGATCAGGGTGCCCTTGTTGCTGGCAGCCACGACGGTGCGCGCATCGAGCACCGCCAGCCTCCAGTAGTTAGGCAAGTCGGGCATGGGCTCCTGTACCACCTGCCAGCTCGCACCGGCGTCCACCGTGCGCGCGATGACGCCTTGGGCACCCACGGCAACCGCAATGCGCGAGTCCAGCCACTGCACGGCGTTCAGATAGGTGTTGCTGAAGGTGGACCACACGACGGTGATCGGCTTCTTGTTGTTGCCGGTGGTCACCGCCTTGCTGTAGACGGTGCCGGCCGCGCTGCTCAGCCTGGCGCGCAGCATCCGGCGGCCATCGGCGGCGGTGGGCGTCCAGGTGTAGCTGGCGGCAGCGGCGCCGGCGATGTCCTGGTAGCTGGTGCCGCCGTCCCGGCTCACCTGCCATTGGACGTTGGGGGCCGGCTTGCCTGTGCCTGCCACCGTCACGGTCACCGGGACGCCGATGGCGCCGGAGACCACGTCCTGCGGCTGCACCGCCACCTGTGGCGGCACCTGCACCGTCAGCCGAGCCGCGGGCGAAGCCAGGTCGCCCACGCGGTTGCTGGCGACAACGCGGAACAGCTTGCCGTCGTCCGCCTCAACGGTGGTCGCCAGCTCAAGCCGCGCGCCGGTGGCGCCGTTGACGTTGGTGAAGCTGCTGCCGCCGTCCAGGCTGACCTGCCACTGGTAGGTCGGCGTCGGGTTGCCGCTGGCCTCGGCCTCGAAGGCCACCGGCTGGGACTGCAGCACCACCGCCGGCTGCGGCTGGCGCACGAAGCCCGGTGCGGCCGCGGCCGCCACGACGGCCAGCCGCCCGACGGCGCTGGTTTCGCTGCCTTCGGAATTCCTGGCCACGGCGCGATAGCGGCGGCCGTTGTCCGCCAGCGAGGCGTTGGCGACGACGAGCGTGGACGTCGTCGCGCCGGCCACGGCCGTCCAGGCCTGGCCGTCGAGGCTGGTTTCCCACTGCAGCGTCGGTCCGGGCTCTCCGCTGGCGGTCGCCGTGAAGGTCGCACCCTGCCCCGCCTCGATGCTGCGGTCCTGCGGCTGCGCTGTGAAGAGGGGCTTGGCCAGCGCCGGCAGCACACTCAGCGTGACGGCGCGCGAGGTCACGGTCGCGAGGCTGTTGCGCACCACGACGCGATACATGCGGCCGCTGTCGGCCAGCGTGGCGGCCGGCAGCGTCAGCGTCTCGGCCGTGGCGCCCGCGATGTCGGTCCAGGCCAGGCCGTCGGTACTGCTCTGCCACTGGTAGCCGAGGCTGGTGCCGGTCGCGGTGACGCTGAAGCTCGGCGCCTGGTTGGCGCGCAACTGCACGTCGCTGGGCTGGGCCGCCACGGCGGCGGCGACCTGCGTCACCGTCACACGCAGCGTGACGACCGAACTCGTCAGCGCCGCCGACCCTGAACGCACCTGGGCGCGGTACTGCCGGCCGTTGTCGGCCTCGGTAAGGTTGACCAGGCTGAGCTCAGCCTGCGTGGCGCCGGGGATGTCGGCCCATTGCCCATCCGAGCCCAGGCGCTGCCACTGGAACGTGGCGTTGGCGGTCGCAGCGACCCGGAAGGTCGCGGCATTGCCGGTGGTGCTGCTCTGGTCCGCCGGCTGCTGCGTGATCGCGAACGTCGGCTGCGAGACCTCGGGACTGCCACCACCACCGCCGCCGCCACAGGCGGCCAGTGCCAGCAACAGCGGCAGGATGAAAAACAGGCTGCGCAGGCGCGCCAGGGCGGTTTGGGCGCTGATGCGCTCGATGGCGAAGCTGGTGTTCATGGTTCTCCTCGTTCTTCCCTGTCTGCCCCCCGGGCACTCCCGGCCCGTCAGCGGTGCCGCCTGGTTCAAGGCGGACCGATCGTTGTCTCAATACCCGTCGCCGAGCAGCACGGTGCCGTCCTGGCCCACCACCACCGGCTTGTTCGGACCCACGAAGCCGACGCCCTTCAACCAGCCCAGCGTGCGCACGAGGTCGCGGTTCCAGGTCTGGCCGCCGTCGCTCGTGCGATAGATGGTGCTGTTGCTGACCATGAAGCCCAGCCGACCGTCCGCCGAGAAGCTGATCTGGCCATACAACTCGACCGGTTGCGGCTCCGCGCGCACCTCGCGCCACGTCACACCGGCGTCGTCGCTGCGGCTGAGCGCGCCGCGAACGTTGAGGATGAAGACAGTCGAGTCGCTGGTCCAGGCGATCGACGCCGGCCAGGTGCCGCTGTAGGTGCCCGTGCTCCAGGTCTTGCCGCCATCGATGCTCCGATGCAGCCTACCCTGCAAGGTTGGGACCAGCACGACATTGCCACGGGCGCTGATCCTTTCCGGCTGCAGCTCGTACTGGAAGCTCGACACGCTCAAGACGGCCGTCCAGCTGTTGCCACCGTCAACGGAGCGATGCACGCCCGCCATTGAACTCAGCAGTATCGTGTCGCGGTCCAGCATGGCCACGCCGTTCGTGTACCAGCCCGGATTCGGCAGCTTGACCCAACTGCGCCCGCCGTCGACCGTGCGCAGCAACGGGCCATCGCTGGGGGCCATGCCGACTTGTGCGTCGACAAACACGGGGGGCGCACCCCGTATCGCACCGCCTGGGTTGGGGAACTGCTGAACCGGCGTCCAGGTGCGGCCACCGTCGGCCGTCTGGTGCAGCACCATCGAGTTGCCGAGACTGCCGACGGCAACGCCGCGATCATCGTTGCTGGGGAATGCGACGCCCCAGAGATCGGCCCCCTCCAGGCCCTGGCTGCCATAGGGCGCGCCCCAGGTGGCGCCCTGGTCGGTGCTCAGGCGCAGTTCACCGTTCTCACCCACCCCAAGCGCCACGTTGTCGGGCGAGAAGTCCACGTCGGTGAACGAGGTGTAGATGCCACGCCAGGCCCAGGTCTGGCCGCGATCGGTCGAGCGCATGGAGCCCTCCACATCGATGCCCACCTGTCCGTCGCGGCTGAACCGCAACGCGCTGCGCGGGGCGTAGACACCCGAGATCGGCGGGACCGCCTGCCAGGTCAGGCCGCCATCGGTGCTGCGCGCGAAGGGCCCGTTGGCAATCGCCAGCGTCTGGTCGTCAACGAAGGTGACCGAGACCAGCATCTGCGGGAAGCTCGACGCGGGCAGGTCCAGCGCGTTCCAGCTGGCGCCGCCGTCGGTGCTGCGGAACCAGCCGTTCATGCCTGTCGCGAAGCCCAGCGTGCCGCGTAGCACGATGCTGCTCAGTTTCTCCAAAGGCTTGGCCGGATCGGCGGAAGGAATGCGCGTCCAGGTCAGGCCACCATCGACGGTCCGGAAGGCCCCCTCCGTGTAGGTGTTCATCACGCCCACGCTGGCATTGCGGAACGACAGCGAGTTGACGTACGCCCTTGTCGGGATGGGGACGAAGCTCCACGTCTTGCCCGCGTCCTCGGAGCGGATCATCACGCCATTGGAGCCGGCCGCGACCACGGTGCGCGAATCGAGCACCGCCAACTGCTGGAGCTGGGGCAGGTCGGCCATGGGTTCGTTGACGAAGGTCCAGGTCGCACCGCCATCGGTGGTGCGCACGACGGCGCCCTGGTTGCCCACGGCCACGGCGATGCGCGAGTCCAGCCAGCGGACCGAATTGAGCCGGGTGCCGACGAAGCTCGGCGACACATGCGTCCAGCGCGCCTTGTTGACGCGCACCGCCTTGCTGTAGGCCACGCCGGCCGCGTTGCTGAGCTTGGCGCGCACCAGCTGGGCGGACGCCGGCGCCAAGGTGAAACTGGCCTCAGTGGCGCCGCGGACATCCTTGTAGTTCGCGCCGTCATCGCTGCTGTACTGCCATTGCACGGTAGGTGCGGGGTTGCCGGTCCCGGCCACCGTCACTGTGACGGCGGCGTCGGTGACACCGGAAATCACATCCTGCGGCTGCACCGTCACCTGCGGCAGGCGCAGCAGCGTCAGCCGCGCGGCGGTCGATGCCACGTCACCCAGGCGGTTGCTGGCAACGACGCGGAACAGCTTGCCTTCGTCGGCGTCAACGGTTGTCGGCAACTCCAGCCGCGCGCCCGTGGCGCCGTTGATGTTGGTGAAGGTCTTGCCGTCGTCCAGGCTGACCTGCCACTGGTAGGTGGGCGTGGGGTTGCCGCCGGCCTCGGCCTCGAAGGCGGCCGACTGGGATTGCATCACTGCCGCGGCCTGGGGCTGGCGCACGAAGCTCGGTGCGGACGCAACGGCGGTGACCGTCAGCCTGGCTGCGCCGCTCACTTCGCGGCCTTCGGAATTCGTGGCCACCGCGCGGTAGCGGCGGCCGTTGTCGGTCAGCGCGGCGTCGGCCACCACCAGTGTCGACACCGTGGCACCGGCCACCGGCGTCCAGGACTGCCCGTCCAGGCTGGTCTCCCATTGCAGCGTGGGCGCGGGCTCGCCGCTGCTGGTGGCCGTGAAGGTGGCACCCTGCCCTGCCTCGACGCTGCGGTCCTGCGGCTGCGCCGTGAAAAGCGGCTTGGCCAGCGGGGGCAGAACGCCCAGCGTGACGGCGCGAGAAGTCACGGTCGCGAGGCTGTTGCGCACCACCACGCGGTAGAGCCGGCCGCTGTCGGCCAGCACGGCAGCGGGCAGAGTCAGCGTTTCAGTTGTGGCGCCGGAGACGTCGGCCCAACCGAGCCCGTCGGTGCTGCCCTGCCATTGGTAGCTCACGCTTGTGCCGACCGCCGTGACGCTGAAGCTTGGCACCTGGCCCACCCGCAACTGCACATCCTGGGGCTGCGCCGCCACGGCGGCGGCCACCGGCGGCGACACCTTGAGCGTGACGACCGAACTCGTCAGCACCACCGTCCCGGCACGCACCTGCGCGCGGTACTGGCGGCCGTTGTCGGCCTCGGTCACGCCGGTCAGCGCGAGTTCGGCCTGCGTGGCGCCCGCAATGTCCGCCCATTGGCCGTCTTGGCCCAGGCGCTGCCACTGGATGGCGGCGTTGCCGGTCGCGGCGATGCGGAAGGTCGCGGCACTGCCGGTGGCGGTGCTCTGGTCCGCGGGCTGTTGCGTGATGGCCAGCGAGGGCTGCGCGACGGGGTCGGAGCTGCCGCCACCGCCGCCGCACGCAACAAGGGCCAGCGCCGCCAGCAAGGCGATCAGCCAGCGCACGAGGTGATGGTGGACGGACGGCGCACGAAAAGCGTGCGCGACGGCGAGGTTGGCGTTCATGGATCTCCCTGGACTGCTTTGTCCGCCGCGGGGCACTGCGGTCCCGTCGGCGGTGGCCCCGGCGTCCGGGGCGGCCAGGATTATTTGCGAAGCAAGCTGCTTGCCCTGGGGCTTACTCCCCGCAATCGCGGGGTCCGCAACTGCTGGCAGGCCTGCGTCATGTGAGCTTCACACCCCGGTGAGTCGATGAGACCCGCAAGCCCTCATCGCCGGCGCGCACGTAGACGGTCGAAGTGCCCGACAGCGTCACGCTCTCGCGCGGGAAGCGAGCCTGCTCGCCGAACACACTGCCGGTGCGGCGCTGGCAGGCCAGGCAGTGGCAGATGGACACGCGCACGGGGTCGCCGGCGACTTGCGCCGTGAGCTGGCCGTAACTGCATGAAGCTAAACGGTGGGTCATGTGGAGTTCATTTCGGCATCAATGCCCTCGCCTGCAGTCTGCAGCAACGCATCGCCCATGACGAGAGCCAGTGCCGGCAGGCTACAGGCGCAGCATCCCGGCCACGATGATCGCGCCTATCCAGCAGTACGCAAATCGCTGTTGGACCTTCAGATGCCAGCCGAGTCGGGCGGCGCGAGCAGCCAGCTCGACGTCGGCACTGCGTATCGGCTCGCCGGAGGACAGGCGGTCCCACAGGTCCAGCGTGTAGGGGTTGAAGCCGCCATCGTCAACGGAGGGCTCGGCCAGTCGGGCGGTCTGGCCCTCGGCCTTGGCGATCTCTCCAACCATGGTCAGGAAGCGCGGGACCGTGACGGCGGCGTGGACGATGAAGGGGATCCCGGCCAGCAACAGGGCAATCATCGTGAAGCTCATGCAGCATGTACTTTACGACCGCCGCCGGCTCACGTCCGAGGCGCATCTGGCCGCTGTCGGGCTCAGGCCAGTCGGCCGTCGTGCATGGCTTCGCAAGCCACCGATTCGGAGGCAGCTCTTGCAGTCCCGGTCGATGTCGAAGCCAGCTCCGGCAGCCTCACCCGGATCAGCGTGCCTCGCTTCGGCCACGACGCCACCGTCAATGTGCCGTTCTCGGCTTCGACCCGAACCCGCATTCCCAACAGGCCATAGGCGGAGTCCGTGGCGGTGGCAGTGTCGAAGCCGATGCCATCGTCCTGCACCGTGAGCTCGACCTGCCCATCGACGGCGGAGAGGCCGAGCGTCAGCTGGCTCGCGCGCGCGTATTTGCTGACGTTGGTGATGGCCTCCTGAACCACGCGGTAGACGACGAGTTCGGCGTTCGCCCCCAGCCGCACCGGCGACAACGCGCATTGCACCTGGACTCCGGAGCGCTTCGCGAAGTCGCTGGCCAGGATGTCCAGCGTGGTGGCCAGGCCGAGGTTGGCCAGGGCGGACGGGCGCAGGTTCTCGATGATGTCCTGCTTCAGCGCGATGCCGCTGTTCAGCTTCGAGACCAACTGCATGAGTGGCTCGAGCGCTTCGGGCGCAGCGCCGGTCACCCGGGTCCTGATGCGTGCGGCATCGAGCTTGGCGGACGTGAGCAGCGAGCCCAACTCGTCGTGCAGGTCACGTGCCAGCCGGGCCCGCTCTTCCTCGCGCGCCGTTTCGATGTGGAGCGCCAGCTTGACCAGTTGCTCGGTGCGGCGCGCCACCTCGACCTCCAGCCGCTCGTGCTCGATCTGCACCAGGCGCTGTCGCTCCTGTTTGTCGCGCTCCCGCTGCTCCTCCAGCGCGAGGCCGCGGCGCAGGCAGAGGAACAGCGCGGCCAGGCTGGCCACGCTCAACACCGCCACGCCCAGACGGTTGAGCAGCAGGGTGCGGTGAATGTCGGCCTGGTGATCCACGGAGGTGGCTCGCAGCTGCTGCAAGCTGGTGGTGCCCGCCCGAAGCGCGCCGAGCTCTCCCAGCACGCCCTCCGATTGCCAATAAGAGCTCTCGCCGATCAACACCACGATCAATGCCGCTGCGCAGGCTGCGGGACACAGCACGGGATGGCGGGCAAAAACGGCACGGATGTTCACGGCGGCGCTACCCGCTCGACATCACGTCGCGTGGCGCAGGAAAGTGATACGTGAGGCCGACCACGGCGTGACAGGCCACCTTCAGCGGGTTCGGCAGTGACGTGGCCGGGTTCGAGCGCGATCTTGAGACGGATCATGCCGGGCACGCAGGCGCGCGACCTGCCGCCGAAGACGGGGACCCAGAGGGGGGTGTCATGAGGTGCTCCAAGGGCTCCTGACCATACACCCTTTGTCGCGGTACCTCTGCCGCCTGCAGGGAAATAGGCCGAGCAGACAGCGGGCGCCGAGCAGGCCACGGCCGAAGGCCTGCAGGACCTTGGTCCGGCCGCGTTCGCGCGCGGCATGGTCGTCTGTCATGCCCTGCGCCACAGACGCAGACTTTCATTCTCGAACGGTCAGCCCCTCTGCCGTTCGCTCTCGTAAAGGCAGATCGCCGCCGCAGCCGCCACGTTGAGCGACTCCTCGCCGCCCGGCTGAGGAATGCCCACCTTCAGCGCGCAGCGGGCCATCAGCTCGGGCGACACGCCCTGCCCTTCGTGACCCATGACCCAGGCACAGGGTGAAGGCAGCGCGACGCGGTGTAGCGGCTGGCTCTCGTGCGAGCTGGTGGCGATCATGGGCACGGCCAGCGCGGCGAGGTCTGCCGTGGCCAGGCCTTCGATGAGGCGCAGGCCGAAGTGGGCGCCCTGCCCCGCCCGCACGACCTTGGGCGACCAGAGGGCCGCCGTGCCCTTGATGGCCAGCACCTGGCGCACGCCGAAGGCCGCCGCGCTGCGCAGGATGGCGCCGACATTGCCGGCGTCCTGCAGGCAGTCCAGCACCACGGTGGCGGCGTTGGCGTCGATCTGGGGTGCCGCCGGCAGTGCCAGCTCCGCGCCGATCTGCGCGGGCGACTCCAGGCCGCTCAAGGCCTTGAACAAGGCTGTCGGCACCACCAGCACACGGGCAGCGGCCTCGGCAATGGCCTTGAGCCTGTCGTCCTGCATGGCGCCCTCGGTGATGACCACGAGACCCAGCGCCCAGCCGCGCTGCAGCGCCGCGCGCAGCAGGTGGTCGCCCTCGATCCAGACGCTGCCGGTCTTGCGGTAGCCGCCGGGGTCGGCAATGAGCTTGCGCAGGCGCACCAGGGCCGGGTTGTCTCGGGAGGTGACGTGATCCAGCTTCACTTGCCGCTGCCCCTCAGCGTGTTCATGGAGACGTCCACGCAGACTTCGCGCACCGGTGCAAAGCTTCGGCGGTGCCAGGGGCTGGCGCCGTGTTCCTTCAATGCGGCCAGGTGCTCTGGTGTGCCATAGCCCTTGTGCGTGGCAAAGCCGTACTGTGGGTGGCTCTGGTGCATCTGCTCGCAGAACAGGTCGCGAGCGACCTTGGCGAGGATGGAGGCGGCCGAGATGGCCTGTACGGTGGCGTCGCCCTTCACGATGGCCTCGGCGGCCATGGGCAGCACGGGCAGGCGGTTGCCATCGATGCGCACGAGCACGGGCTTCAGGCGCAGCCCATGCACCGCCCGCTGCATGGCCAGCATGGTGGCCTGCAGGATGTTGATCTCGTCGATCTCCTCCGTCGTCGCGTGCGCGATGGCGCAGCACAGCGCCTTGGCGCGGATCTCGTCGTAGAGCTTGGCGCGCTTGTGCGCCGTCAGCACCTTGGAGTCGGCCAGGCCCTTGATGGGCTGCAGGTCATCGAGGATGACGGCGGCGGCAAACACCGGGCCGGCCAGGGGCCCGCGGCCGGCCTCGTCCACGCCGGCGACAAGGCCCACAGGCGTCCAGTCGAGGCTCACCTGTTCAGGCACCGATGAGGTTCGCGATCGCATCGGCGGCGCGCCGCGCCGTGTCCTGGCGCAGCAGTTCGTGGATGTGGACGAAGCGCTCGTGCACGGCCGTGCGGCGCGGGGCGTCGGCGAGCCAGGCCTCGGCCTCGCGGGCCAGGTTCTCGGGCGTGCAGTCGTGCTGGATGAGTTCGGGCACAAGGAATTCTCGCGCCAGGATGTTGGGCAGGCCCACCCAGGGCTGCAGGCCACGGCCTTTCATGCGCCACCAGTTCATCGCATGCATCTTGTAGGCGATGACCATGGGGCACTTGAAGAGCGCAGCCTCCAGCGTGGCCGTGCCGCTGGCCAGCAGCGTCAGGTCGCAGGCGGCGAGCGCCGCGTGGGACTGGCCGTCGATGAGCTGGATGTCGGCGCCCTGGATGAGCGGCTCCACGAGGCCGCGCAGCCCCGGCACAACCGGCATGACAAAGCGGCGGCCCGGTTTGGCCAGCAGCCGCGCCGCGCCGATCAGCGCCGGCGCGATGTAGTTGATCTCGCTCTTGCGGCTGCCGGGCAGCAGTGCGATGACGGTGTCGCCCTCGGCCAGGCCCAGCGCCGCACGGGCGGCGGCGCGCGGCGGCTCCATAGGGATGGCATCGGCCAGCGGGTGGCCCACATAGGTCGCGCCGATGCCGGCCTTTTGCAGCAGTTCGGGCTCGAAGGGGAAGAGGCACAGCACATGGTCGGCCGAGCAGCGGATCTTCTCGACGCGCTCGGGCCGCCAGGCCCAGATGGACGGGCAGACGAAGTGAACGGTCTTGATACCCGCCGCGCGCAGCCGGGCTTCCAGGCCGAAGTTGAAGTCCGGCGCATCCACGCCGATGAAGACATCGGGCTTGTCGGCCAGCAGGCGGTTGCCCAGCTGCTTGCGGATGGACAGCAGCTCGCGGATGTTCATCAGCGCATCCACGTAGCCGAAGATGGACAGCTTGCTGTGCGGCCACCAGGTCTCGAAGCCCAGGGCCATCATCTTGGGGCCGCCGATGCCGTGGGCCGTGAGGCCGGGCCAGCGCGCGCGCAGGCCTTGCAGCAGCAGGCTGGCCAGCAGGTCGCCGCTGGCCTCGCCGGCCACCATGCCGAGGCGGGGCGCGGTTTGCATCAGTTACCGGACGATGCCGCGTGTCGATGCGGCGAGGAAGCTCAGCATGTTGTCGATGTCGCCATCGGCCGAGCCGCCCTCGGTGCCTCGCAAGGCCAAGATGGCCGTCTTGGCCTCGTCCAGCGTGTGGCCGCTGCGGTAGAGCAGCTTGTAGATCTGGCGGATGACGCCAATGCGCTCGGCGCTGAAGTCGCGGCGCTTCAGGCCCACCACGTTGACGGCGCGCGCCGCAAGCGGGTTGCCGTCCACCGTCATGAAGGGCGGAACGTCCTGCGACACATGGGCCTGGAAACCGATCATGGCGTGGTCGCCGATGCGCATGCGCTGCAGGATGCCGGAGAGGCCGCCGATGGTGACCCAGTCGCCCACCGTCACGTGGCCGGCGAAGGTCACGCCGTTGGCCAGCACGTTCTGGTTGCCGATGACGGTGTCGTGAGCGATATGGCAGTACGCCATGATCCAGTTGTCGTCGCCGACCTTGGTCTCGCCGCGGTCCTGGATCGTGCCGATGTTCAGCGTGCAGAACTCGCGCACTGTGTTGCGGTCACCGATGACCAGCGTCGTCGGCTCGCCGGCGTACTTCTTGTCCTGGTTGGCCGCACCGATGGAGCTGAACTGGAAGAAGGTGTTGTCACGCCCGATCGTCGTGTGGCCCTCGACGACGCAATGCGGGCCGACCTTGGTGCCCGCGCCGATCTTCACGTGCGGGCCGATCAGCGAATAGGCGCCGACCGTGACCGACGAGTCCAGCTCGGCGGCGGGATCAACGATGGCGGTCGGGTGGATGCTCATCAGCTGTCGATGCGGCGCATGGTGCACATCAGGTCGGCCTCGGCGGCGAGCTGCTCGCCCACCAGCGCACGGGCCTTGAACTTGTAGATGCCGGCCTTGGCGCGGTCCAGCGTCACGTCCAGGATGAGCTGATCGCCCGGCTCGACAGGGCGCTTGAAGCGCGCGTTGTCGATGCCCGCGAAGTACACCACCGACTTGTCGTCCAGCACCATGTCCATGGTGGCCAGCGACAGCAACGTGGCGGCCTGGGCCAGGGCTTCGAGCACCAGCACGCCCGGCATGACGGGGCGGTGCGGGAAGTGGCCGAGGAAGAAGGGCTCGTTGATGGAGACGTTCTTGACGGCGCGGATGCGGCCGCCCTTGGTCAGTTCCACCACGCGGTCCACCAGCAGGATGGGATAGCGGTGCGGCAGGCGGCGCAGGATCTCGTGGATGTCCATCGTGATCGGGGCCGGGGTTGGAGTGGTGTTCGTTTCGTCGTTCATTTCTTCTCCAGCGCGCGCAGGCGTTCGCGCAGGGTGCTGAGCTGGCGCAGCGTCGCCGCGTTCTTCTGCCAGCTCGAATTCTCTTCGAAGGGATAGGGGCCGCTGTACACACCGGGCTCGGTGATGCTGCGCGTCACGGTCGTTGCGGCCGAGATGTGCACGCCGTCCACGATGGTGAGGTGGCCAATGATGTTGGCTGCGCCGCCTATGGTGCAGTTGGCGCCTATGCGTGTCGAGCCCGCCACGGCCGCGCAGCCGGCCATGGCTGTGTTGCGGCCGATGTGCACGTTGTGGGCGATCTGGATGAGGTTGTCCAGCTTCACGCCGTCCTCGATGACGGTGTCGGCCAGGGCGCCGCGGTCGATGCAGGTGTTGGCGCCGATCTCGACGTCGTCGCCGATGCTGACATTGCCGAGCTGCTCGATCTTCACGTAGCCGGCCTTGCTGGGCGCGAAGCCGAAACCATCGGCACCGATGACCGCGCCGCTGTGCACCAGGCCGCGCGCGCCGATGCGGCAGCCATAGCCCAGCACGACACGGGCGCTGAGCCGCGTGTACGAGCCCACGATGGCGCCGCGCTCCACGACGCTGTGCGCGCCGATGCGGGCATGGTCGCCGATGACGGCACCGGCCTCGATGACGGCCATGGGCCCGACCTCGACGCCCTGCCCCAGTTGCGCGTGAGGCGACACGACGGCGCTGGGGTGCACGCCGCGGCCGGCGGCCGGGCGCGTGCGCGCCGCCCACCACTGCGTCAGGCGGGCGAAGTAGAGGTAGGGGTCGGGCGTGACGATGGCCGCGCCACGAGCCGCAGCCGCCTGGGCAAAAGCGGGCGCCACGATGACGCAGGCGGCCTTCGTGGTGTCGAGCTGGGCCTGGTAGCGCGGGTTGGCCAGGAAGCTGATGCTTTCGGCGTCAGCCTCGTCCAGCGGCGCGATGCGGCTGATGCGGAGTTCGGACCCACCAAGCAAATCGCCGCCCAGGGCGGCGATCAGTTCGGAGAGCGCGACGGGAGTCGGGCTCATTCGAGGCTCGGTTTACTTTTGCGCGTTCAGCGCGTCGATCACCTTCTTGGTGATGTCCACGCGCGAACTGGCGTGCACCACGCCTTCCCCAACGATCAGGTCGTACTTCTCCGTCTCGGCGATCTGCTTGATCACGCGGTTGGCCTTCTCGAACAACGCTGCCATTTCTTCGTTGCGGCGCTGGCCGACGTCTTCCTGGTACTCGCGCTTCTTGCGCTGGAGGTCACGGTCCTGCTCCATGACGTCGCGCTGGCGGCGGCCGCGCTCGGCCTCGGACAGCGCGGGGGCGTCCTTGTCCAGCTTCTCGGCGGCGGCACGCAGCTTCGCATCCAGTTCCAGCAGGGCCTTTTCGCGCTTGCCGAATTCGGTCTCGAGCTTGAGCTGGGCAGCCTTGGCCTGATTGGCATCGCGCAGCACGCGCTCGCTGTTCACAAAGCCGATCTTCAGTTCCTGGGCTTGCACCACCGTAGTGGCCATCACCATCGACGCGGCCAGGGCCATCGATTGCAAGAGCTTGCTCATCATCAGAATGCAGTCCCGATCTGGAATTGGAATTTCTCGATTCTATCCGTGGGTTCCTTGCGGATAGGCTTGCCGTAACTCAGTCGCAGCGGGCCCATGGGCGAGATCCAGGACAGGCCGACACCGGCCGACACGCGGATGCTGTCGGCCTTGAGCTTCTCGTGGGCACCCCAGACGTTGCCGGCGTCCACGAAACCGAAGATGCGGAAGCTCTTGTCGTTGCCGCTGCCGGGCACCGGCAGGTAGAGCTCGGCGTTGGTGTTGAAGCGGCGATTGCCACCCGTGTAGGAGCCGGTCACGTCCACCGGGCCCAGCGAGCCGGCCTCGAAGACGCGCACGGAACCCAGGCCGCCGCCGTAGAAGTTCTTGAAGATGGGATAGGGCTTGCCGCCCAGGCCCACGCCCCAGCCGAGCTCGCTGTTGACGCCCAGCGTGATCTTGTTCGTGATGTCGAAGTACTGCTGGTATTGCAGGTTCAGGCGGCCGAACTGGGCGTCGCCCACGGGGCTCAACTCCATGTTCACGCGGGTGTAGCGCCCCTTGAGCGGCGAGATGACGCTGTCGCGGCTGTCGCGCTGCCAGCCCACCGTCAGCGGGATGGAGTTGCTGTGCTGGCCGAACTGGTTGACGAACAGCAGGTAGCTGTTGGGCAGGCCCTTGGACGTCGTGATGTCGGTCTGCTCGTAGCCCAGGCCGAAGAAGACGGTGTCGACCTCGGAGAAGGGCACGCCGAAGCGGATCGCGCCGCCCTTGGTGATGTACTGGTATTCCTCGCCCAGCGTGTTGATCGGGCGGGTGGTGCGGTAGAACACGTCCAGAGACCGCGACACGCCGTCCACCGTGAAGTACGGGTCCACCGTGCTGACCTGCAGCTGGCGGCCGGTGCGTGCCGTGGACACGTCGATGCCCAGGTAGTTGCCCGAGCCGAACACGTTGTCCTGGCGGATGGAGCCGGTGAAGGACAGCTTGGTCTGGCTGGAATAGCCCGCGCCGACCGTGATGGCGCCGGTCGGGCGCTCTACGACGGTCAGGATCACGTCGACCTGGTCTTGCGCGCCCGGCACCTCCTGGGTGTCGATCGTGACTTCCTTGTCCTTGAAGTAGCCCAGGCGCTCCACGCGGTCGCGCGAGGCCTTGATCTTCTGGCCGTCGTACCAGGCCGCCTCGAACTGGCGGAACTCACGGCGGATGACTTCGTCGCGGGTGCGCGAGTTGCCGGAGACGATGACCTTGCGCACGTAGACGCGGCGCTGCGGCTCGGCCGCGAACGTCACGACGACCTGGCCGGTCTCGCGGTTGATGTCGGGGCGGCTGTCCACGCGGGCGAAGGCGTAGCCATAGGTGCCGAACAGGTCGCTGAAGGCGCGCGTCGTCGCCGCCACGGCCTCGCCCTGATAGGCCTGGCCGGGCTTCAGGAACACGAGGTGCTTGAAGTCCTCCTCGCGGCCGAGGTAGTCGCCTTCGAGCTTGATGCCGGTCACGGTGTAGGGCTGGCCCTCGCTGACCGTGATGGCGATGCTGATGCTCTGCTTGTCCGGCGAGATCGTCACCTGGGTGGAGGTGACGTTGAACTCCAGGTAGCCGCGGTTCAGGTAGTAGCTGCGGATGGTTTCCAGGTCCGCATTGAGCTTGGCGCGCGAATAGCGGTCGGTCTTGGTGTACCAAGTCAGCCAGCCGGTGGTCGTCTGCTCCAGCAGGCCCAGCAGCGTGCTCTCGGAGAACACCTTGGTGCCCAGGATGCGGATGTCGGCGATCTTGGCCGGCTCGCCCTCGGTCACGTTGAAGCTGACGTTGACGCGGTTGCGCTCGATAGGCGTGATCGTCGTCGTGACCTCGGCGCCGTAGAGGCTGCGGGTCAGGTACTGGCGCTTCAATTCCTGCTCGGCGCGGTCGGCCAGGGCCTTGTCGAAGGGCTTGCCTTCGCCGATGCCCACGTCCTTGAGCGACTTGGTCAGCGCTTCGGTGTCGAACTCCTTCAGGCCCACGAAGTTCACGTTGGCGATGATGGGGCGCTCGTCGATGATGACGACGACGGCGTTGCCGTCGATGCTGATGCGCACGTCCTTGAACAGACCGGTGGCGAACAGCGCGCGCAGTGCGGCAGCGCCCTTTTCGTCGTTGTAGGTGTCACCGATGCGGAAGGGCAGCGACGCGAACACCGTGCCGGGGTCGGTACGCTGCAGGCCCTCGACGCGGATGTCCTTCAGGACAAAGGGATCGACCGCCCAGGCCAAGCCCGACTGGAACATCCCCGCGAGAGCCAAAGCCAGGAGTGAGGGGCGATGCTTCGCTCCCGAACGGAAAGAAAAGGACATGGGGACCGGGGAGTTCAGTGCCAACCCGCAAGGCGGGCGACGTCGTTGGAAAGGGCCAAGGCCATCATCAGCATCAGGATCAACACGCCGACGCGCTGCAGTTGCTGCTGCCACCATTCAGAGACGGGGCGGCCGCTCAGACCCTCGAAAAGATGATACATGAGGTGCCCGCCGTCCAACATCGGCAGCGGCAGCAGGTTCAGGACCGCCAGGCTCATGGAGATCTTCGCGAGGAAATCGATAAAGGTCGGCAGCCCGGCCTGGGCCGATTGGCCGGCGTAGTCGGCGATCGTCAGCGGCCCGCTGAGGTTCTTCAACGAGGCCTGGCCGATCAGCATGCGGCCCAGCAGTTGCACCGTGGTCGCTGCCATGTCCCAGCTCTGCTGGGCGCCGCGCGACAGGCCTTCCAGGAAGCCATAGCTGACGAAGACACGCTCCGGCGCCGAGCCGATGTTGAGCTCCAGCCGAGCGATGCGGCGGCTGCCCTCCTCGACCATGCGGGGCGTGGGCTGCAGTTCGATGACCTGGCCGGCGCGCTCGACGCGCCACAGCATGGTGCGTGGCTGGTCGCCGTCGCGGGCGCGGCGGATGGCATCGCGCAGGAAGCCGGCGTCGGGCACGACCTGGCCGTCGATGGACAGCACGCGGTCGCCAGCCAGCAGGCCTGCCTGCGCCGCAGGGCCACCGGGGACGACTTTCACGATCAGCGGCTCGCCCAGCGGTGCCAGGCCGATTTCATTGAAAAGCTGGGCATCCGGTGCGCGGCCAGCCAGGCGTTCCACGTCCATGCGCAGCGCGCGCGATCCACGACCCTGGGCATCGGTGACCGACAGGTGCAGGCCCTGGCCCAGCGCTTGGGCGCGTGCGACAGCGGACTGCAGCTCGGAGAGCGAGTCCACGTCGTCCCACTGCTGCCCGTCGCCGGAGATCTGGCGCACCCAGTCGCCCGCGCGCAGGCCGGCACGCTCGGCCAACGAGCCACTGGCCGGCGTGCCCAGCAGCGCCTTGGGCACGTCGCTGCCCAGCCAGGCCACGCAGGCGAACAGCAGGATGGCCAGCACCCAGTTGGCCGCCGGGCCGGCCGCGATGATGGCGGCACGCTGGCGCAGCGGACGGTTGCCGAAGGCCTGCTCGCGCTCATGCGGCGCCACGGGCTCGTCGCCCATACCCAGCATGCGCACGTAGCCGCCCAGCGGCAGGGAGCTCAGCGTGAACTCGGTGCCGTTGCGGGCAACGCGGCGCCACAGGACGCTGCCGAAGCCAATGGAAAAGCGCAGCACCTTGACGCCGCAAGCCCGGGCCACGCTGTAGTGGCCCCACTCGTGGACCGGCACCAGGATGCCGATCGCCACCATGAACCAGAAGGCCTTCTGGATCAGTTCCATGCCGATACCTGTCGTTGCGCCACCTGGCGGGCGCGGGCGTCGAGGTCCAGCAGGGACTCGATGCTGCCGCATTCGCCCGGTTGAACGTCCGCCAGGCATTGCGCGTTGACCGCATGGATGCGGTCAAAGCGCAAGCGCCCGTTCAGGAAGGCGTCCACCGCCACCTCGTTGGCCGCATTCAGCACGGTCGTACTGCCCTCGGCAGCCTTCAGGGCCTGCCAGGACAGGTGCAGGCCGGGGAAGCGCACGGCGTCGGCCTCCTCGAAAGTCAGGTTGGGTGTCGTCAGCAGGTCCAGCCGGCTGGCACCCGAGGTGATGCGCTCGGGGAAGGAAAGGCCAAAGGCGATGGGCACGCGCATGTCGGGCGTGCCGAGCTGGGCCAGCACCGACTGGTCGCGGCACACCACCATGGAGTGGATGATGCTCTGCGGGTGGATGATGACCTTGATCTGCTCGGGCGTGAGGCCGAACAGCCAGCGCGCCTCGATGACCTCCAGCGCCTTGTTCATCATCGTGGCCGAGTCCACCGAGATCTTGCGGCCCATGACCCAGTTCGGGTGGGCGCAGGCCTGGTCGGGCGTCACGTCGGCCAGCGTCTTGGGGTCGCGGCTGCGGAAGGGGCCGCCGGAGGCCGTCAACACGATGTGGTCGATGCGCTCATGCCAGGCCGCGCGGTCCTCGGGCAGGCACTGGAAGATGGCCGAATGCTCGCTGTCGATGGGCAGCAGCGTGGCGCCCCCCTGCTCCACCGCCTGCATGAACAAGGCGCCGCCGACGACGATGGCCTCCTTGTTGGCCAGCAGCAGCCGCTTGCCGGCGCGAGCGGCGGCAATGGCCGGCGCCAGGCCTGCGGCACCCACGATGGCTGCCATGACGGTGTCCACGTCCGGGTGGGCGGCGATGTCGGACAGCGCCTGGACGCCGTCCAGCACCTCGGTGGTGCTGCCGGCTTCGCGCAGCAGCGTGCGCAGCCTGGCGGCGGCCTCGCGCTCGGGCATGACGGCAAAGCGCGGCTTGCAGGCCAGGCACTGCTGGAGCAGTTCGTCCACGCGGCTCATGGCGGAGAGGGCCACGATCTCGTAGCGCTCCGGGTGGCGGGCAATGACGTCCAGCGTGTTGACGCCGATGGAGCCGGTGGAGCCGAGGACGCAGACGCGTTGGCGGGTCATGATGGGATCAGAGGCTGATCAGCGCGAGGGCCAATGGGAACACCGGCAGCAGCGCGTCGATGCGGTCCAGCACGCCGCCGTGGCCCGGCAGCAGGTTGCTGCTGTCCTTGGCGCCGGCGGCCCGCTTGACGAGGGATTCAAACAAATCGCCCACGACGCTCATCGCGCCCAGGAAGACGAGCGCCAGCAGCGACACCCAGCCGTGGCGCTGGACGAGTAGCGTGTAGAGGCTGGCCGAGTCCACGCCCAGCTTCACGTCGATGACGTGCACCCAGACGAAGCCCAGCAGGATGACGCCCACCATGCCACCCCAGACGCCTTCCCAGCTCTTGCCGGGGCTGATGGCGGGGGCAAGCTTGCGCTTGCCGAAAGCGCGGCCACAGAAATAGGCCGCGATGTCGGCCATCCACACGAGGCAGAACACCGACAGGATGAAGTTGATGCCGTGCACCTTGGCCTGCACGATGGCCAGCCAGGCACCCCATAGCAGCAGCGCGCCAAGCAACAGGCGGCCGCCACGGGCGATGTGCGGCCAGCCGCTCGGGCCGGCGCGCAGCGCATAGGCACCGCCCAACACCCAGGCGCCGGTGGCCAGCCACCAGATCCAGGCGGGCGGCGCGTTCAGGCCACCGATCAGCAGCGTCCAGACGCAGGCCATGGCCAACGCCACGCCGGCCGCGATGGCGCCCGTGCCGGGCAGGCCGTTCAGCTTGGCCCACTCCCAGCCTGCCGCGCCGATCATCAGCACGGTCACGCCAGCGAAGGGCCAAGGCGAGGCCTGGAAGAGCACCGGCAGCAGGATGGCCAGCAGCACGACGGCGGTGATGACGCGGGTTTTGAGCATGGATGGCCTCAGGCCGCGGCTTCTTTGACGCCGCCGAAGCGACGATCGCGCTCGTGGAAGGCCGCGATGGCTGCGTCCAGTTCACGCTCGCCGAACTCCGGCCACAGGCAGTCGGAGAACACGAACTCGGTGTAGGCCGCCTGCCAGAGCAGGAAGTTGCTGATGCGCACCTCGCCGCCCGTGCGGATGAAGAGGTCGGGGTCGGGGGCATAGGCCATGGCCATGAACTCCGACAGCTTGGCCTCGGTCATCTCCTCGGGCTTCACGCCGGCGGCTATTGCCTTCTTGCAGGCCTGCACGATGTCCCAGCGACCGCCGTAGTTGAAGGCGACGTTGAGCGTCAGCGTGGTGTTGTGCAGCGTGCTGGTCTCGGCCTCGTTCCAGGCGTTGCGCAGCTTGTCGGAAACGGCATCCCGGTCGCCCACGATGCGGATGCGCACGCCCATGGAGCCCATCTTGGCGAGGTAGCGGCTCACGGCGGCCAGCACCAGGCCCATCAGGCCCGAGACCTCGTCGCTGGGCCGCTTCCAGTTCTCGCTGGAAAAGGCGAAGACGGTCAGGTGCTCGATGTCGCGGTCGATGCAGGCCTGGACGATCTTGACGAGGGCGTCCACACCCGCCTTGTGGCCAAAGAAGCGCGGCAAAAAGCGCTTCTTGGCCCAGCGGCCGTTGCCATCCATGACGATGGCGACATGGCGCGGCGGCGCGGGGCGGTCTTGCTGCGCCACGATGGGGAGCGCGCTCAAACCGCGAGGATCTCGGCTTCCTTGCCCGAGACCAGCTTGTCGATCTCGCTGATCACCCGGTCGGTGAGCTTTTGCACCTCGTCCAGGCTGCGACGCTCGTCGTCCTCGCCGATTTCCTTGTCCTTGAGCAGCTTCTTGGCGTGCTCGTTGGCGTCGCGGCGCAGGTTGCGCACGGCCACCTTGGCGTCTTCGCCGATGTTGCGCACGACCTTGGTCAGGTCCTTGCGGCGCTCTTCGGTCAGCGGCGGCATCGGCACGCGGATCAGGTCACCCTGGGCGGCGGGGTTCAGTCCCAGGTCGCTCTCGCGGATGGCCTTCTCGATCTTCGCGCCCATGCCCTTTTCCCAGGGCTGCACGGAGATGGTGCGCGCGTCCAGCAGCGTGACGTTGGCGACCTGGCTGATGGGCACCATGGAGCCGTAGTAGTCGACGTGCACCTGGTCCAGGATGCCCGGGTGGGCACGGCCGGTGCGGATCTTGTGCAGCTCGTTCTTCAGGGCCTCGACCGACTTGGCCATCTTGGCTTCGGCGTTCTTCTTGATGTCAGCAGTGCTCATGATCTCTGTCTCTCGTGAGTATTGGCTTCAAACGTCCTCAGACGTGGACCAGCGTCCCTTCGTCTTCGCCCTGCACGACACGCTTGAGCGCGCCGGGCTTGAAGATGCTGAAGACCTTGATCGGCAGCTTCTGGTCGCGGCACAGCGCGAAGGCGGCGCCGTCCATCACCTGCAGGTTGCGCGTGATCACTTCGTCGAAGGTGATGCGCGAATAGCGCGTCGCGTCGGGGTTCTTCTTGGGGTCGGCCGAGTAGACGCCGTCCACCTTGGTGGCCTTCAGCACGATCTCGGCGCCGATCTCGGCACCGCGCAGCGCGGCGGCGGTGTCGGTCGTGAAGAAGGGGTTGCCCGTGCCGGCCGCGAAGATGACGATCTTGCCCTCTTCGAGGTATTGCAGGGCCTTGGGGCGCACATAGGGCTCCACGACCTGCTCGATGGCGATGGCCGACATGACGCGCGCGGTCATGCCTTCCTGGCGCATGGTGTCGGCCAGGGCCAGCGAGTTCATCACGGTGGCCAGCATGCCCATGTAGTCCGCCGTGGCGCGGTCCATGCCGACGGAGCCGCCGGCGACGCCGCGGAAGATGTTGCCGCCGCCGATGACGACCGCCACCTCGATGCCCATCTGCGTCACTTCGCGGATCTCCTGCACCATGCGGACGATGGTCGCGCGGTTGATGCCATAGGCGTCGTCGCCCATCAGGGCTTCGCCGGAGAGTTTGAGCAGGATGCGCTTGTACGCGGGCATGGTGTCCTCGGGTTTTCAGGGCCTGTCAGTGGGCCGGAAGTTTAAAGGGCGCCTCGGTGGTATTCCGGGCGCCCTTTACAGTTTCAAGAGTCTTTACTGACCCTTGGCAGCCGCCACCTGGGCAGCCACTTCGGCCGCGAAGTCGTCGACCTTCTTCTCGATGCCTTCGCCAACCACGTACAGGGTGAAGCCCTTGACGGTGGTGTTGGCCGACTTCAGGTAGGCGCCCACGGTCTGCTTGCCGTCGGCGGCCTTCACGAAGACCTGGTCCAGCAACGAGACTTCCTTCAGGAACTTCTGCACCGAGCCTTCGACCATCTTGGCGACGATGTCGGCCGGCTTGCCGGATTCGGCAGCCTTCTCGGTGGCGATCTTGCGCTCCTTCTCGACCAGCTCGGCCGACACGTCGGCGCCCGACAGGGCGGCCGGCTTCATGGCGGCGATGTGCATGGCCACGTCCTTGGCGGCCGTGTCGTCACCTTCGAACTCGACGACCACGCCGATGCGGGTGCCGTGCAGGTAGGTGGCCAGCTTGGAGCCGGTGTAGCGCTGGAAGCGGCGGATCGTCATGTTCTCGCCGATCTTGCCGATCAGGCCCTTGCGCACGTCTTCCACCGTCGGGCCGAAGCCTTCCTGCGACAGGGGCAGGGCCGACAGGGCAGCCACGTCGGCCGGGTTGGCTTCAGCCACCAGGCCAGCCAGGGCGGACACGAAGGCCAGGAAGGCGTCGTTCTTCGAGACGAAGTCGGTCTCGCAGTTCACTTCGATCAGCGCGCCGTTGCCGCCAACGACGGCCGACGACACCACGCCTTCGGCGGTGATGCGCGAAGCGGCCTTGCCGGCCTTGTTGCCCAGCTTGACGCGCAGGATTTCCTCAGCACGACCCATGTCGCCTTCGGCCTCGGTCAGCGCCTTCTTGCACTCCATCATCGGGGCGTCGGTGCGGGCACGCAGTTCGCCCACCATGCTTGCGGTGATAGCAGCCATTTCTCTTCTCCAGATCTTGGTTGACAAAAAGGGGCACGACGGCCCCTTTTCTGACAGGGCGGAAGGGCTTTACGCCTCTTCGGAAACCTCGACGAACTCGTCGCCGGCCGGCGCAACGGCGGCCAGGACTTCATTCGTGGCGTTGGCCTTGCCTTCCAGCACGGCGTCGGCGACGGCGCGGGCGTACAGAGCCACGGCCTTGGCGGAGTCGTCGTTGCCGGGGATCACGTAGTCGATGCCGATGGGCGAGTGGTTGGTGTCAACCACGCCGATGACCGGGATGCCCAGCTTCTTGGCTTCGGCAACGGCAATCTTGTGATAGCCGACGTCGATGATGAACACGGCGTCAGGCAGCGCGGTCATGTCCTGGATGCCGCCGATGTTCTTTTCCAGCTTGGCGATATCGCGCTGGAACATCAGGGCTTCCTTCTTGATCGCGGGCTGGGTGCCAGCCTCGACCTGGGCCTGCATGTCCTTCAGGTTCTTGAGGGACGTCTTGACCGTCTTGAAGTTGGTCATCATGCCGCCCAGCCAACGCTGGTCGACGTAGGGCATGCCGGCGCGCTGGGCTTCAGCAGCGATGAACTCGCGGGCCTGGCGCTTGGTGCCGATCATCAGGATCGTGCCGCGCTTGGCAGCCAGCGATCGGATGAACTTCATCGCATCGTTGAACGCGGGCAGCGTCTTCTCGAGGTTGATGATGTGAATCTTGTTGCGATGGCCGTAGATATACGGGGCCATCTTGGGATTCCAGAAGCGGGTTTGGTGGCCGAAATGGACGCCGGCTTCCAGCATCTCGCGCATCGTGACAGACATGGGTCTTACTCCGAAGGTTGTGTCTAAAATCCGGCCCGAATTGCGTCGCAGCGCCTTGAAACGAATGTTTCGAGACCGCCGCAAGCCGCAACACCTTAGTGAGGCCGGTTTGCGATTTGTTGCGATGAGTGGCCACCAACGCCCGTTGGTCGCTGCACACCTCACAACCGTTTTTGCCGACGAAAGCAGCTTCAAGAGCTACCACCTCCGGCAAAACCCGCAGAGTATACACAATCCATGGCCCCCTTCCGACGCAACTGCACCCCAGCGGTTGCCAGCCTGCCCTCCCTGACTGCCCACCGGGTGCCCGCTTGAGCCGCAGCGTCGCGGTGGTGGGCGCGGGCCTGGCCGGCGTCACAACGGCCTACGAACTGGCCGCCCTGGGACTCAAGGTCCAGGTCTTCGAACGCGGTGGCAGCGTGGCCGAACAGGCCAGCTTCGCCAGCAGCGCCCTGCTCTCGCCCTTCGTCCCCGACCTGGCTGACGCCGCCGCACCGGCACCCCTGGGCTTTCGCTTCGCCCGCTGGCGCGCCGGGCGCAAGGGCAGCGACGCGGCCAGCCAGCTTATGCGCTTGAGCCAGCTGGGCCTGGCCCGCACCGCCGAGCTGCGCCGCGAACTGGGCCTGGACGACGAAGCCACGCAAGGCCTGCTCGTCGCGCTGACCGACGCCAAGCGCGTCGCCGCTGCGGAAAGCCGCCTGGAGGGCTGGAAGGCCCTGGGCCTGAACGTCCAGCTCATCGAAGCCGGCGAAGCCCGCCTGCGCGAGCCCGGCCTGAACGGCGAAGCCACGCTCGCCGCGGCCCTGGCTATCACGCCCGGCGGCGCCGGCAACCCCCGCCTCTTTGCCCAGCAACTGCGCCTGCAGGCCCAGCGCCTGGGCGCCGGCTTTCGCTTCCATTCGACGGTGCGCGCCATCGCCGCCGACGGCGCCGGCCTCACGCTGCGCCACGAATACACGCCGCCTGCGGAAGCCCCCACCCGTGGCGCCGAACGCGAGGCCGGCGACACCCTGCCCCAGCCCTTGGGCCCGCAGGACGAGCGCTTCGACGCCGTCGTGCTGTGCAACGGCCTGGATGCACCGAGCCTGCTCGGCCAACGCCTGCCTCTGGCCGCGCGCCACGAAGCCTCCGTCACCGCCCCGCTGCGCCTGCTCGAAGCCCACCCCGACCTCGGCCCCAAGGCCGGCTGGGTGGACACCTCACGCGGCATCACCGTGGCCCGCACCGGCCAACGCGTGCGCGTGACCGGCGGCCTCACCGTCACCGGCGCCGACGCCAGGTACACGGCCGACTTCGAAGCCTTGCACCGCGGCCTGCAGCACTGGTTCCCGGGCTCGGTGCTGCACCAGCAAGTCCAGCACGGCAGCAGCCGCCGCGCGATAGCCGCGGACGGCCTGCCTGTGCTCGGCGCCAGCGCCAAGTCGGGGCTGTGGCTCAACCTGTCGCCAGGAGGCGGTGGTTGGGGTGGCGCCTGCGGCATCGCGCAGGTGTTGGCGCAGTTGATTGCCGGGCAGGCGGTGGCGGCGGATATTGCGGCGTTGGGGCCGCAGCGGTTGGGCTAGGGACCGCGCCGCAGAAAGTGTCTGCCGCGAGGCGCCTCACCGTTGCGACGGCTACTTTTGCTCCGCAGGCTCAAAGAGCTCCACCAGATTGCCCGAAGGGTCCTCGGCAAGGATCTGTCGCCCACCAGGCCCCTCAACGGGGTCGTTGCGAAATCGAACTCCGGCTTTCTTCAGCGCAGCCACGTCGTCATCAAGATTCGCGCACTTCACGATGATGCGATTCCAGCCTCCCGGCTCAGGCCTGCGGCCGTCCGGCATGGCCTGTGAGCCACCACCAGGCCCTTGGGGCGGGCTCAGCACAAGCTGAAGGTTTTCTCTTTCGAGCAGCGCGAAATGCGGCCCCGACTGAGCCGACACGCCGAAGCCAAGGTGATTCGTATAAAAAGCTATCGACGCATCAACGTCCTTCACGATGTAGCGCACCATCAAAGGGTTCAGATTCATGATGCAGCCCTTCCTGCAAACGCATTGAACAGGAACAAAGAGGGGCAATATTTGTTCCCTTGGCGCGGCAACCTGCGTGCCTGGGCGGTGAATCCGCGCGGGTGGGCAGGCTGCATGGCCATCGGACAAACTGGCTAAGCTCCCAGCCATGCACCCGCTGCTGCCCACCACCACGACGCTGCCCCTCTTCGACGTCGCCGCCAGCCGGCGCATCGAGGCGCGCGCCCTCCTCCATTCGCCCGACCTGATGGAGCGCGCGGGCCTGGCCGTCGCCAAGCTCGCGATTGCGCTGCGCAAGAGCCAAGGCCCAGTGTGGATCGCCTGTGGGCCTGGCAACAACGGCGGCGACGGGCTGGTGGCCGCGCGGCGGCTGGCGGAAGCGGGCGTGCCGGTGCACGTGGACCATGAACCGCCCGAGCACCCCTCGCTGGTCATCGACGCCCTGCTGGGCCTGGGCCTGAACCGCAAGCCCTCCATCGAGATGTTGACCACCATGGTCGCGATGGGCACCTGCGGCGCGCCCGTGCTGGCCGTGGACCTGCCCAGCGGCCTGCTCGCCGACACCGGCCAGCCCGCGGGCGAGCGCGCCGTGCGGGCCGACCACACGCTCACCCTGCTGACGATAAAGCCCGGCCTGTTCACTGGCGAGGGCCGTGCGCACTGCGGCCGCATCTGGTTCGACGACCTGGGCATCACCCCCGACGAGCCGCCCACGGCCGATCTGCTCGGCTCCGCCGCACCGCCACACCGCAGCCCCACCAGCCACAAAGGCAGTCACGGCCAGGTGCTGGTGGTGGGCGGCGCACCGGGCATGCAGGGCGCCGCCCGCCTGGCCGCCCGCGCGGCGCTGGCTTGCGGCGCGGGGCGGGTCTATGTAGACCTGCTGGGCCTTGGGGTCGGCGAAGTCGCGGACCCTGGCCGGCCCGAACTGATGCGCGGGCGGTTGGCCGACTTGCCCGATGCGATAGGCGTCATAGGCTGCGGCGCTGGCGACGCCATTGCAACCGCCCTGCCCTCGCTGTTGCAGACGCTGCCGCGTTTGGTGCTGGACGCCGATGCTCTCAACGCCATAGCGGCGAACGCAGCCCTCCAGGCGCTGGTACGCGCACGCCCCACTGGCTCCACGCTCCTGACGCCGCACCCGCTGGAAGCCGCTCGCTTGCTCGGCCGTGACACAGCCAGCCTGCAAGCCGACCGCATCGCTGCCGCGCAGGAACTGGCGCAGCGCCACGGCTGTACTGTCATCCTCAAGGGCTCGGGCAGCGTCGTGGCGTCGCCCGCCGAACGGCCCGCCATCTGCGCCAGCGGCGGCCCGGCGCTGGCCACCGCGGGCAGCGGCGATGTGCTGGCCGGTTGGCTGGGCGGGCTGTGGGCGCAGCTGCCGAACGCGAGCGCGCACGCCATCGCCTGCGCCGGTGTGGACGCTCACGGGCGCGCAGGTGAGGTCGACGGCGTGTTGCGCGCCGGCGACCTCATCACGCGGCTAGCGGCGCTTGCGCGGCGCTGACTTCGTCGCCGTCTTCTTGGACGCCTTGCTGGCCTGCCGCTTGGCGGCCTGCTGGGCGGCCTTGACGGGGTGCAGGGACGCGATGACTTCCTTGCGGCTCTTCTTGACGTCGCGGTCGGTCTGGCGCACTTCTTCCAGCGTCTCCACGGCCGTCTTGGGTGCGCGCTTCTTGGCGGGGCTCTTGGCGGCGGTCTTGGACGTGGGCTTGCCGGTGGGGCGGCTGGTGGCGTGGCGCAGCGCGCGGGCTTCATCGTCGTCGCGCACGAGGCGGAAGTCGATGCGGCGGCCGTCCAGGTCCACGCGGCTGACCTGCACCTGCACGCGCGCGCCGGTGGCGTAGCGCATGCCGGTGCGTTCGCCGCGCAGCTCCTGGCGCACGTCGTCGAACTTGAAGTACTCGCCGCCCAGCTCGGTGATGTGCACCAGGCCTTCGACGTAGAGCTCGTCGAGCTGCACGAAGAGGCCGAAGCTCGTGACGGCCGACACCGTGCCGGCGAACACCTCGCCGAGGCGGTCGCGCATGTAGCGGCACTTCAGCCAGGCCTCGACGTCGCGGCTGGCCTCGTCGGCGCGGCGCTCGTTGGCGCTGCAGTGCGCGCCGACGACTTCCCAGCGCTCGGCCTCGTTGCGCGCCTCCGCCGGGTTGGGCGGCGGCGGGCGGCCCGGGCGCTTGGGCGCCTGCGGCACGTTCATCTTGGCCGGGTCGAGGTGGTAGCGCTTGCCTGCCAGCGCGGCCTTGATGACGCGGTGCACCAGCAAGTCCGGGTAGCGCCGGATGGGGCTGGTGAAATGCGTGTAGGCCGCGTAGGCCAAGCCAAAGTGGCCGGAGTTGGTGCCCGTGTAGATGGCCTGCTGCATCGAGCGCAGCAGCATCTGGTGGATCTGCTGGGCGTCGACGCGATCCTTGGTCGCGGCGGCGATCTGCTGGAACTCGCGCGGCGTCGGGTCGTCGGAGATGCCGGCGTTGATGCCCAGTGAGCGGAGGTAGTTCTGCAGCGTCTGGCGCTTCTCGGGCGTGGGGCCCTCGTGCACGCGGTACAGCGATGAGTGCTTGTTGGTGTGGATGAAATCTGCCGCACAGGTGTTGGCGGCCAGCATGGCCTCTTCGATGAGGCGGTGGGCGTCATTTCGCGTGCGCGGAATGATCTTCTCGATGCGGCCGTTGTCGTCGCAGACGATCTGCGTCTCGGTGGTCTCGAAGTCCACCGCGCCGCGGCGGTTGCGCTCGCCCAGCAGCGCGCGGTAGACCTCGTGCAGGTGCAGCAGGTGGGGCACCAGGTCGCGCCGCTTGGCCGCCTCGGGCCCGTGCGTGTTGCCCAGGATGGCCGCCACCTCGGTGTAGGTGAAGCGTGCGTGCGAGCTGATGACGGCCGGGTAGAACTGGTAGGCCGACACGGTGCCCTCGCCGTCCACCAGCATGTCGCAGACCATGCTGAGCCGGTCTTCATACGGGTTCAGCGAGCACAGGCCGTTGGAGAGCTTCTCCGGCAGCATGGGGATGACGCGGCGCGGGAAGTAGACGGACGTCGCGCGCTCGTAGGCGTCGGCGTCCAGCGGCTCGCCGGGCTTCACGTAGTGCGACACGTCGGCGATGGCCACCAGCAGCCGCCAGCCGTCGAAGGCCTTCTTGCCACGGCCCACCTTGTAGGGCTCGCAGTAGACGGCATCGTCGAAGTCACGCGCGTCCTCGCCGTCGATGGTGACCAGCGGCACGTCGCGCAGGTCCACGCGGTGTTTGAGGTCGGCAGCGCGCAGCTTCTCGGGCAGCTTGGCGCTCTGCGCCAGCGTCTCGGGGCTGAAGCGGTGCGGCACGTCGTACTTGCGCACGGCGATCTCGATCTCCATGCCAGGGTCGTCGATCTCGCCCAGCACCTCCACCACACGGCCCACCGGCTGCGAGTACAGCGACGGCGGCTCGGTCAGCTCCACGGCCACCACCTGGCCCGCGGTCGCGTTGGCGATGCCGTTCTTGGGGATGAGGATGTCCTGCCCCATGCGCCGGTCCTCGGGCGCGACGAGCCAGATGCCGGATTCGAGCAGCAGCCGACCGATGATGGGCCGCTTCTTGCGCTCGAGGATCTCGAGCACACGCCCCTCGGGCCGGCCGCGCTTGTCAAAGCGCACGACGCGCACGCGCAGGCGGTCGCCATGCATGACGGCGTGCGTCTCCTGCGACGAGAGGTAGATGTCCGCCGAGCCATCGTCCGGGATCAGGAATCCATGCCCGTCCCGATGGCCTTGCAGCGTGCCCTCGACCTCGCCCAAAAGCCCCGCGCCATCAGCGGCCGGGGTGGTTCTTGCATTCTTCAAGTTTTTGATGATATAGTCTCGGTTTTCCTGAAACGGCCCAGGACTTCTTTTAGAAGTGTTGAGCACCTTGCCCAGGTGGCGGAATTGGTAGACGCACTAGTTTCAGGTACTAGCGGGTAACTCCGTGGAGGTTCGAGTCCTCTCCTGGGCACCAAACAAAAGACAAAAAGGCCAGCGCATCGCGCTGGCCTTTTTGCTTTTGGTGCCCAGGAGAGGACTCGAAGGGAACGTCACCGAGGACCGAGAGCAAGCCCTGCGGCTTGCTCGACGTCTCGGTGAAGGCATTGCGCTTGCAAGCGCGATGCCGTCTTCCGGGGTCGCGGAACGTGACCGAGTCCCCGACGATGCGCCCTCGATGGGCGCTTCGTCGAGTGGTGGCACAAACCGAGCTTCCGATCCGCGCCACAAGGTCAACCCTCAAACAGTGAACTTCTTCGCCAACAGCTCCGGCCCCATCCCGTCGTACTCCTCGAACGGCTGATGGATCCACGGCGAGGTTTCCAGCATCTCGCAGTAGTAGTCCGGCGTGTAGGCCGACACCTTCTTCGTCCACAGCACCGCCGAGCGCAGCTCGGTGATAGCGGGCATGCCGCGCAGGCGCTCCACCACGGCCTTCAGCGTCACGCCGGAGTCGGCCAGGTCATCCACCAGCAGCACGCGGCCCGCCAGCTCGCCCTTGGGCATGGTGATGTACTTGGCCATGTCCAGGCGGCCCTGGATGGTGCCGGCCTCGGCGCGGTAGGAGCTGGTGGACATGATGCCCAGCGGCTTGTCAAAGACGCGCGACAGCACGTCGCCCGGGCGCATGCCGCCGCGGGCCAGGCAGAGGATCTGGTCGAACTGCCAGCCCGAGGCGTGTACCTTGAGCGCCAGGCGCTCGGTCAGCAGGTGGTACTCGTCCCAGGACACGTAGAGGTGTTTGCCGTCATCGGTCAGCATGGTGGTGGCGTCTCCGTGATGTGTGAGAGTTGATGGTGATTTAAACGGAATACGGATGGCGCAGCACGATGGTGTGCTCGCGGTCGGGGCCGGTGGAGACCATGTCGATGGGCGCACCGATGACCTCCTCCACGCGCTTGAGGTAGTTGCGCGCGTTGGCCGGCAGCGCGTCCCAGGACGTGGCGCCAAAGGTCGTCTCGGTCCAGCCCGGGAAGGTCTCGTAGACGGGCGTGCAGGCCTCGATCTCGTCGGCGTCCAGCGGCAGGATGTCCAGGCGACGACCGTCGAGGTCATAGCCCACGCACATCTTGATCTCGGTCAGGCCGTCCAGCACGTCCAGCTTCGTCAGGCACAGGCCCGTGATGCCGTTGATGATGATGGAGCGCTTCAGCAAGGCAGCGTCCAGCCAGCCGCAGCGGCGGGCGCGGCCGGTGACGGTGCCGCGCTCCTGGCCCACGGTGGACAGGTGGTAGCCGACGGTGTCGGGCTTTTCCCAGTCCAGCTCGGTCGGGAACGGGCCCGAGCCCACGCGCGTCGTGTAGGCCTTGGTGATGCCCAGCATGTAGTGCAGCATCTGCGGGCCCACGCCGGCACCGGCGGCGGCATTGCCGGCCACGCAGTTGCTGGAGGTGACGTAGGGATAGGTGCCGTGGTCGATGTCCAGCAGCGTGCCTTGCGCACCTTCGAACAGGATGTTCTGGCCGGCCAGGTGGGCCTTGTGGATCATGTAGCCGACGTCGGCCAGCATGGGCTTGATGGCCTCGGCCATCTTCATGGCCTGCTCGAAGATGGGCTCGAAGGCCAGCTCCTCGGCCTTCAGGTAGCCCTTGAGCACGAAGTTGTGCAGCTCCAGCAGCTCGCGCAGCTTTTTGGCGAAGCGCTCGGGGTGCTTCAGGTCCTGGGCGCGCAACGCACGGCGGGCCACCTTGTCTTCATAGGCTGGGCCGATGCCCTTGCCGGTGGTGCCGATCTTGCCGCTGCCGCTGCTCTCGCGCAGTTGCTCGCGCGCCTTGTCCACGGCCACGTGGAAGGGCAGGATCAGCGGGCAGGACTCGCTGATGAAGAGGCGCGAACGCACCTCCACGCCGGCGGCCTCCAGGCGCTCGATCTCGGTGAGCAGGTGGGTCGGGTCCACCACCACGCCGTTGCCGATGTAGCAGGGCACGCCGTCGCGCATGATGCCGCTGGGGATGAGTTGCAGCGCGGTCTTCACGCCCTTGATGACCAGCGTGTGGCCGGCGTTGTGGCCGCCCTGGAAGCGCGCGACACCGTGGGCGTGGTCCGTCATCCAGTCCACGACCTTGCCCTTGCCCTCGTCACCCCACTGGGTGCCGACGACGACCACATTGCGTCCACGCGCGGTTTGGCTTTGCATCTTGTTTGCCTGCTTGCTTGAAAGAGTTTGCGGGCGCCGTTCAGAGCGAACGGACTTCCCAGCCAGTGTGCCCGCGAACCAGCTCGCGGTCACAGTCGAATTCATCGGCCTCGTGCTCGTGGCCCGGCAGCACGCAGACCACCGTCTCGCCCTTCTCGCGCCACTCACGCACGGCCTGGCGCAGCGACGCGTCCTCGCCCCAGGGCGCACGGATGGCCGCGCGCAGTGGCGTGGCCGGCACCAGGGTGACGAGGGTCTTCAGGTCCAGGCTGAAGCCCACGGCCGGGCGGCGGCGGCCGAACACGGCCCCCACCTCGTCGTAGCGCCCGCCGCGCAGCACGGCGTCTGAGCAGCCCTCGGCATAGGCCGCGAAGCGGATGCCGGTGTAGTAGGCATAGCCCTGCAGGTCGGCCAGATCGAACCCCAGGCTCACCTCGGGATGCACGGCCGCCAGGTGGCCGGCCAGCCAGTCCAGGTCGGCCAGCGCTGCCTTCACGAGCGGATGATCGGGCAGGCGGCGCGCGGCCTCGGCCAGCACCTCGCGCCCGCCGAAGAGGCTGGGCAGCGCCAACAACGCTTCACGGGCCGCCGCGGGCATGCCGGCGGTCAGGTCAGCCAGCACGGCGATGTCCTTGGCGGCCAGCGCCGCCGTCAGCGCGGAGAGCGTCTCCGGCGCGAGCTTGACGCCATCCAGCACGCCCTGCAGCAGGCGCGCGTCGCCGAGGTCCAGCATGACCTTGCCCAGGCCAGCGCGTCGCAGCGCGTCCAGGGCCAGGTCCTGCACTTCCAGGTCGGCTTCCAGGCCGGCATGGCCGTAGATCTCGACGCCGAACTGCAGCGGCTCGCGGCTGGTGTTCAGGCCGTCGGGCCGCGTGTGGGCCACGGGGCCGCAGTAGCACAGACGGGTCACGCCCTGGCGGTTCAGCAGGTGGGCGTCGATGCGGGCGACCTGCGGCGTCGTGTCGGCGCGCAGGCCCAGCGACCGGCCGGAGAGCTGGTCGACGAGCTTGAAGAGCTTGATCTCCGAGCCCGACCCCGTGCCGGACAGCAGCGAGTCCAGGTGCTCCAGCAGCGGTGGGATGACCAGCTCGCAGCCATAGCTGCGGGCCATGTCGAGCAGCTCTCTACGCAGCTCTTCGATGCGGCGCGCCTGCGAGGGCAGGACATCGGCGATGTGCTCGGGCAGCAGCCAAGCAGAGGACATGGGACGAACCGGGGGCGGTTAAAAACGGCATTCTACCGGCCCTGTGTACCGCTCTTGTGTGCGCGATACCTCGATCAACGCAACAAGAACAGCCCGAGCAGCCCCATGAGAATGCTGGCCAGCCCCACGAAGCGAATCTGGCCGTCGCTCATCGCCAGCAGCCGGCTGAAGATCTCGCGCCAGCGTTGCGGGCTGATGAGGGGCATCAGCCCCTCCACGATCATCATCAGCGCGAGCGCCAGCAGCAGCTCGTTCACCGGCGGCGCTTACTTGTGGGCAGGTGCGGCGGGGCCGCTGCCGGCGCCACGCATCGCCTTGAAGAAGTCGCTGCTGGGGTCGACGACCATCACATCGCCCTTGTTGCGGAAGCTCGCGCGGTAGGCCTCCAGCGAGCGGTAGAACTGAGCGAACTGGGCGTCGCGGCCGAAGGCGTCGGCGTACAGGGCCGAGGCCTTGGCGTCGCCCTCGCCCTTGAGCTTCTGCGCGTCGCGATAGGCCTCGGCGACGATGACTTCGCGTTGGCGGTCGGCATCGGCCTTGATCTTCTCGCCCTCGGCGGCGCCGGTGGAGCGCGCCTCGTTGGCCACGCGCTTGCGCTCGGAGACCATGCGGTTGTACACAGCCTCGGTGATGCCGGACGCAAAGTCCACGCGCTTGATGCGCACGTCCACCACCTCGATGCCGAACTGCTTGGCTTCGTCGGTCAGGCGCTTGCGCACGTCGTTCATGACCTTCTCGCGCTCGGTCGACAGCACGGCGATGACGGTGCGCTTGGTCACCTCTTCGTTGAAGGCCGCCTGCACGACGGGCGCCAGCCGGCTTTCGACGTTGCGGGTGTCGGTCAGGCCGGCGCCACCGGTGTTGCGGATGAACTGGCGCGCGTCGGTGATGCGCCACTTGATGAGCCAGTCGATGACGAGGCTCTTCTTCTCGGCCGTGAAGACCGGGCGCGACTCGGGGCTGTCCAGCGTCTGCACGCGGCGGTCCAGCATGACGACGTTCTGGATGGGCGGCGGCGCCTTGAACTTCAGGCCCGGCTCGGTGATGACTTCCTTGATCTCACCCAGCGAGTAGACGACGGCGAACTGGCGCTGGTCGACGATGAAGAGCATCGACGACAGCAGCATCAGCACGACCAGGCCAATGGCCAGGAATGCGGCAATACGGTTCATTCGTTCAGTCCCCGATCAGCGGCCGTCGCGGCTGCGCTGGTTGTCACGGCTGCGCAGGTCGCTCCCCGGCAGCGTCGTGGGCTCGGGCAGCGTCGTCGTGGGCTGGGGCGCCGACACGGTCACGCTGCCGCTGCTGCCCTGCTGCAGCAGCTTGTCCAGCGGCAGGTACAGCAGGTTGGAGCCGCTCTTGCTGTCCACCATGACCTTGCTGACGTTGCTGTAGACCTGCTGCATCGCATCGATGTAGAGGCGGTCGCGCGTGACCTGGGGCGCCTTCTGGTACTCGGCCAGCACGCTCTTGAAGCGCTGGGCGTCACCGTCCGCGGTGGAGACGATGCGCGACTTGTAGCCCTCGGCCTGCTCGCGCAGCTTGGCAGCCTCGCCCTGGGCACGCGGGATCACGTCGTTGGCATAGGCCTCGGCCTCGTTCTTGGCGCGCTCGCGGTCGGCGTTGGCCTTGAAGGCATCCTCGAAGGCGGCCTGCACCTGCTCGGGCGGCTGCACGCTCTGCACGTTGACGTTCTTGACCTGGATGCCGGCCTTGAGGCGGTCCAGCTGGGCCTGCACGGACTTGGCCAGCTCCACGGCGATCAGGTCGCGCTGCTCGTAGAGCACCGAGTCCATCTTGCTCTTGCCCACGATCTCGCGCACGGCAGACTCCGCCGCCAGCAGCACGGCCGGCTCGGGGTCGCGGTTCTCGTAGAGGAAGTCGCGCGCGTCCTTGATGACGTATTGCACCGTGAAGCGGATGTCCACGATGTTCTCGTCCTGCGTCAGCATGGACGAGTCGCGCAGGCCGGTGGCCGCAACGACGTTGCTGCGCCCCACTTCCACCTGCTGCAGGCGCGAGACCGACACGATCTCATGGCCCTGGAAGGGGTAAGGCAGGCGCCACTGCAGGCCGGCGTCCACCGTCTTGCTGTACTTGCCAAAGGAGGTCACGACCGCCTGCTGGCCTTCCTGCACGATGAAGGTGCCGCTGAGCAGCCAGCCCAGCGCCACGACGCCGGCGATGAGGCTCACGCCGATGCCGGCGCCGCGCATGTCGGGCCCACCGCCCGAGCCGTTGGAGCCGGACGAACCGCCCCGGCCGCCAAACATGCCCGAGAGCTTGCGGTTGAAATCGCGCCAGAGCTCGTCGAGGTCCGGCGGGCCGTCGTTGCGGCCGTTGTTCAGCAGACGCCCAGCGGCACGTGCCACCGGGGTCATCAGACGCTGGAGCCAGGGCGCGCGGGGCGGAGTGTTGAGAGTGCTGCTCATGCCTCTAGGGGTCTATTGACACTACGGGAATCGGTGCGAGAGGGCCTGCGCGGGTGCAGGGCTAGACGTCGCGCTGAAGCCTGGGCTCTTCGCCCAGGCAAGGCGCGCAACAACGCCATGCGCCCGCGCAGACCCTCTCCCGAAGGGTTGTTACTCAAAAGCCCGCGCGCGGCGTTGCGAATCATCGCTTGGGGCCTACCCAAGCTTCGATTCGCGCCTTGCTCGCGGGCTTTTGAGTGACAACGCATCCGATTCCCGTAGTGTCAATAGACCCGTGGTCAGTGAGAAGGTGCGGCATCGTCATCCGCATGTGAGGCGTCACCGCCTTCATTCAAGGGATCGTCGGGCTGCCGGTCGAAGCGCTCGTCGAAAGGCGTATCCGTGTGATCGGCCAACTGCGCAGCCTGCACCGCCTGCGCGATGAGCTCGCGCAACTCGGCCAGGCCCGTACCGTCCACGGCGCTGACGAACACACGCGGCGTGGGCTCGGCGGCACCACCGCGCAGGATGGCGTCCACGGCCGCGCGCGGGCGTGCGTCGTCGGGCAGCAGGTCCTGCTTGTTGTAGACGAGGAGCTGCGGCACGTCGGCTGCGCCGATTTCCTGCAGCACGCGGTCCACCTCGGCCATCTGCTCGTCCAGCACGGGGCTGGCGGCATCCACGACATGCAGCAGCAGGTCGGCGTCGCAGGCCTCCTGCAGCGTGGCGCGGAAAGCCTCGACGAGCTTGTGCGGCAGGTCGCGGATGAAGCCCACGGTGTCGGACAGCGAGACGCTGGCGCCGGCCTGCTCCAGGTAAAGCGAGCGGGTCGTCGTGTCCAGCGTCGCAAACAACTGGTTGGCGGCGTAGGCGCGCGCCTTCACCAGCGCATTGAAGAGCGTGCTCTTGCCCGCGTTGGTGTAGCCGACCAGCGAGACCTTGAACACGCCGTTGCGCGAGCGCGAGCGCCGCTGCGTGCTGCGCTGGCGCTGCACGCGCTTGAGGCGCTCTTTGGTCTGCTTGATGCGGTCGTCGATCATGCGGCGGTCCAGCTCGATCTGGGCCTCACCGGGGCCGCCACGCATGCCGATACCGCCGCTCTGCCGCTCCAGGTGGCTCCAGCGCCGCACCAAGCGCGTGGCCAGGTATTGCAGCCGTGCCAGCTCGACCTGCAGCTTGCCCTCGTGGCTCTGCGCGCGGGCGGCGAAGATCTCGAGGATCAGCGCCGTGCGGTCGGCCACGGGCACGCCCAGCACGCGCTCCAGGTTGCGCTGCTGGGCGGGAGAGATGGCCTGGTCGAACAGCACCGTGTGGGCCTGGTGGGCCTGCACGAGCAGCTTGATCTCATCGGCCTTGCCCGAGCCCACGAACAGGGCCGCATCGGGTGCCGGGCGACGGGCGATGACCTTGGCAACCGGCGTGTCGCCGGCCGATTCGGCCAGCAGCGCCAGCTCGTCCAGGCTCTCGTCGAAGCCCTGTTTGGCGGAATGCCGACCGAAATCGACACCCACAAGAATGGCGCGCGCCGCCTCGGAGGGCGGCGTCGCTGCAGGAGAGGAAGTTGCGGACAAGGGTTGGGAGGTCAGGCGTCGGCCGGAGCGTCGCCAGCGTGGAAGTTGACCGCGCGTCCGGGCACGACGGTCGAGATCGCGTGCTTGTAGACCATCTGCGTCACGGTGTTGCGGAGCAAGACGACGTATTGGTCAAACGATTCGATATGGCCTTGCAGCTTGATGCCGTTGACCAGATAGATGGAAACCGGCACGTGCTCTTTGCGCAGCAGGTTCAAAAAAGGGTCCTGCAAAAGTTGGCCTTTGTTGCTCATCGGTATGCTCCGAGTTATCGGGTTGGGACTACGGGTTCCACCTTAACACAGGGTTCCCGCGCAGTCGGGGGACCACCCTAATTCTTCTCGTTGAACGGGTTCTTGGAGGAACGCAGCTCGATCTTCAGCGGCGTGCCCACGAGCTTGTAGTGGGCGCGGATGCGGCCCTCCAGGTAGCGCTTGTAGACCTCGGTGACGCCTTCCAGCGCATTGCCGTGGATGACGACGATGGGCGGGTTCTGGCCGCCCTGGTGGGCGTAGCGCAGCTTGGGGCGCGACAGCCCTGCCCGCTTGGGCTGCTGGTGCTCCACCGCCTCCTGGACGAGGCGAGTCAGCACCGGCGTGGTCATCTTGCGGTAGGCCGAGGCGTAGGCGTCGGCCATGGCGTTCCACACCGCCGCCAGGCCCTGGCGCTTGAGCGCCGAGATCTGGTGCATGGGCGCGAACTTCAGGAAGGCCAGGCGCGTTTCGATCTGGCGCTTGAGCGTCTCGCGCTGGTAGCTGTCGACGGCATCCCATTTGTTCAGGGCCAGCACCACGGCGCGGCCGCTGTCCAGGATGTAACCGGCGATGTGGGCGTCCTGGTCGGTTACGCCTTGCGTCGCGTCCAGCAGCAGCAGCACGACGTGGGCGTCGGAGATGGCCTGCAGGGTCTTCACGACCGAGAACTTCTCGATCGCCTCGAAGACCTTTCCCTTGCGGCGCAGGCCGGCCGTGTCGATGAGCTGGAACTTCTGGCCGTTGCGCTCGAAGTCCACCGAGATGGCGTCGCGCGTGGTGCCCGGCATGTCGAAGGCGACGAGGCGCTCCTCGCCCAGCCAGGTGTTGATCAGCGTGCTTTTGCCCACGTTGGGGCGGCCGGCCACGGCCATGCGGATGACGCCGTCCTGCTGCGGGCCTGCGCCAAACTCCTCGCTGGCGTCCTCGAATGGTTCCAGCACCGCGTCCAGCAGGCTGCGGATGCCCTGGCCATGCGCCGACGAGATCGGGTGCGGCTCGCCCATGCCCAGCTCGTGGAACTCGGCCAGCAGGGGCGATTCGCTCATGCCCTCGGCTTTGTTGACGGCCAGGTGCACGCGCTTGTTGACGCTGCGCAGGTAGCGGGCGATGTCGCTGTCGTGGGCCGACAGGCCCAGGCGGATGTCCACGACGAAGATGACCGCGTCGGCTTCAGCGACGGCCTGCTTGGTCTGCTTGGCCATCTCCTTGACGATGCCGGTGGTGCTGTCGGGCTCGAAGCCGCCGGTGTCGATGACGATGAACTCGCGGTCACCCAGGCGGCCGTCGCCGTAGTGGCGGTCGCGCGTCAGCCCGGCGAAGTCGGCCACGATGGCGTCGCGCGTCTTCGTCATGCGGTTGAACAGCGTCGACTTGCCCACGTTGGGGCGGCCGACCAGAGCAATCACGGGCTTCATGCGCTCGCCTTGACTTCCGGGCCGAGCGCCGGGCCGCTCCCAAGCCGGCCCGTCGGGCGATGCGCTTGCCGGTCGAACCGGCGAGCATCGCCGTCCCCGCGGGGGACCGACTGGGCTTGCCCGCGTTCAGCGGTGCAAGACCGGGCGAGGGGCTGGTTCATCATTCGGCCTTGATGGCGAACAGGCCGCCATTCTTGGTGACGACCAGGGCCGTCTCGCCCTGCAGCGCGATGGTGACGACCTGCGAACCGTCGGTGGCGATGCGCGAGCGCGTCTTGCCCGTCTCGCGGTCCAGCAGGTGGACCTGGCCCTCGAAGTCGCCCACCAGCACCTGCTTGCCCAGGAGCACCGGCTCGGAGAGCTTGCGCAGCTGGAACTGGTCGGCCGACCAGGCCAGGTCGCCGTTGGCCAGCTTCCAGGCCGACAGGCGGTCCGACGCGTCGCCGGCCACGACGAACTGCGCGTCGGCGCCGATGCCGTTGGTGCCGCCCACGTTGCGGTTCCACAGTGCGCTGCCGCGCTCGGCGTTCACGCAGCCCACCGAGGACTGGAAGGCACGCGCGCAGATCACCTCGCCCTGGCGCACGGCCGGGCCCACCAGGTCAGCCAGCCGCTCCACCTCATTGGTGCCGCGCGGCGTGGCCACGCTGGCCTCCCAGCGCAATTGGCCCTTGAGGGGGTCCACACCGGCCAGTCGCGGGCCCTGGCCCACGATCAGCGTGTCCTTGTAGGCCGACAGCACGCCGGCCTTGGCCAGCGTCAGCGGCTCGCCGGGACGCTTGAGTTCCCAGATCTTGCGGCCGTCCAGCGCGTCGAAGGCCACCACCTGGCGGTCCAGCGTCAGCGCGAAGACGCGCTCGCCGGCCACCAGCGGCGCAGCGACCACGGGCGTGGGCAGGGCCTTCTTCCAGGCCACCTTGCCGTTGTCCAGCACCACCAGCTCGTTGTCGCGGTTCACGACGGCGGCAAAGCGGCCATCGCTGCCGATGCCCGCAACCAGCTTGCCGCCGGCCTCGCCGCGCCACAGTTCGCGGCCGTCGGCGGCGGCCAGCGCACGCACGCTGCCGTCGCTGCCGGCGACGACGAAGCGGTCACCCGGCGTCGCGATGCTCAGCGGGAAGTTGATGGAATCACCCTTGCCGCTCCAGACGATGCGGCCGCTGGCAGGGCCCGACAGGGTCTCCAGCACGGCAGGCTTGTTCTTGTCGCTGCCGAACATCGAGTTCCACATGGAGCTCATGGTCGAGCAGCCGGACAGCGAGGCTGCGATCAGCGAAACGACGATGGCGCGCTTCACTGGGCGGCTCCCGGAGTGGCTTCGACGACGGTGGCCACGCCCAGCGTGGCAAGCTTTGCTTCGACGATGCTGCGGTAGGGCTGGTCCTTGGGCAGGCCGGCCAGGGCCTTCTGGTACTCGGCCTTGGCGGCGTCGCGCTTGTCCTGCAGCAGCAACAGGTCGCCGCGGCGGTCGGCCACCAGGGCCGCGAAATCGGTCGACTGGATGCCGTCCAGCGTCTGCGAGGCCTGGTCATAGGCCTTGCCGTCGATCAGGAGGCCAGCCAGGCGCAGCCGGGCGAGGTCCTTGTAGGGCGGCTCGGAGCCGTTGGCGGCCACCCAGCCCAGGCTGTCCTTGGCCTCGTCGACCTTGCCCTTGTCGGCCTGCAGCTTGGCGACCAGCAGGCTGGCCTGGGCCGCATAGCCCGTGCTGGCGAACTTGGCGCGCAGGTCGCCCGCGACGGCGGTGGCCTTGTCCAGGTCCTGGGCAATGACGGCGGCCTGCATCTCGTCGTAGCGCGCGCCGGCCTCGGCCGCCTGCGTGCGCAGGTGGTAGTTCCAGTACTGCCAGCCGGCAAAGGCGGCCAGCACGGCGGTCACCACCCAGGTGATGAGGTTGCCCCAGCGCTTCCAGAACGCTTTGACTTGTTCTAGTTGTTCTTGTTCTTCGAGGTCGAGATGGGCTGCCATGGCAAAGGAATCTGTCGAGAGATGGGCTCTGGAGGAGCCCGGGATTATGCGGGGAGGAGATCGGCCGCCCAGGCGGCCACGTCGGCGAGGGGTCGGCTGAGCTGTTCGCCACCCTCGCGAAGCGGCTTGACGCTCACTTCGCCGCGGGCCAGTTCATCACCGCCGAACACGAGCGCAAAGCGCGCGCCAGAGGCGTCGGCCTTCTTGAACTGGGACTTGAACGAACCGCCACCCGCGTTCATCTGCACGGCCACGCCGGCCGCGCGCAGCGCCTCCAGCACGGGGAATGCCAGGGGCAGCGCCGCCGCATCCGGCAGGATGGCGTAAGCGTCAGGCGCCGCCGACGGCACCGGCAGGTTCAACGCGTCGATGAGCAGCAGCAGCCGCTCGATGCCCAGGCCAAAGCCCACGGCCGGCGTCGGCTTGCCGCCGAGCTGCTCGAACAGGCCGTCATAACGCCCGCCGCCGCAGACCGTGCCCTGAGAGCCGAGCGCATCGGTCACCCACTCGAACACGGTCAGGTTGTAGTAGTCCATGCCGCGCACGAGGCGGGTGTTGACGCGGTATTGCAAGCCGGCGGCGTCGAGGATGGCGCGCACGGCATTGAAGTGGGCCAGCGTCTCCTCGCCGAGGAAGTCCATCAGCTTGGGCGCTGCCTCGATGACGGGCTGCATCGCCGGGTTCTTGCTGTCCAGGATGCGCAGCGGGTTGCTGTGCAGGCGCTTCTTGCCGTCCTCATCCAGCTTGTCGGCGTGGGCCTCGAAGTGGGCGATCAGCGCCGCACGGTGGGCGGCACGCTCGTTGGGCTGGCCCAGCGAGTTCAGTTCGAGGCGCACGTGCTCGCCTTCGACGAGGCCCAGCTCCTTCCAGAGCCGGCGCGCCATCAGGATGATCTCGGCATCTACGTCCGGCCCGGCGAAGCCGAGTGCCTCGACGTCGAGCTGGTTGAACTGGCGATAGCGGCCCTTTTGCGGGCGCTCATGACGGAACATCGGGCCCATGGTCCACAGGCGCAGCGGGCCGTTGTAGAGGGCGTTGTGCTCCACCATCGCGCGCACGATGCCGGCGGTGGCCTCGGGGCGCAGCGTGAGCTGGTCGCCGTTCATGCTGTCCGTGAAGGAGTACATCTCCTTCTCGACGATGTCGGTCACCTCGCCCAGGCCACGCACGAACAGCGCCGTGGGCTCGACGATGGGCGTCAGCATGTATTGGTAGCCGTAGCGGCCGAGCACCTTGCGCAGCGTGGTCTCGAACCAGCTCCACAGTTCGCTGCTGGGCAGCTTGTCCTTGCGGGTGACGCTGGCCGGGAGGATGTCGTTCATCCCCTTCACGGCCTGAATGGTTTTGCTCATGCAGTAGCGGTCGCGCCGAAGCGCTTCTCGATGTAGTTCTCGACCAGGGCGTGGAATTCCTGCGCGATGTTGTCGCCGCGCAGCGTCAAGGCCTTCTCGCCGTCGATGAAGACGGGCGCAGCCGGTGCCTCGCCGGTGCCGGGCAGGCTGATGCCGATGTCGGCATGCTTGCTCTCGCCGGGGCCGTTGACGATGCAGCCCATGACGGCCACCTTCATCTCCTCCACACCCGGGTACTTGTTGCGCCACACCGGCATCTGCAGTCGCAGGAAGTCGTCGATCTGCTTGGCCAGCTCCTGGAAGGTGGTGCTGGTGGTGCGGCCGCAGCCCGGGCAGGCCGTGACGCTGGGGTTGAAGTGGCGCAGACCCAGCGACTGCAGGATCTCCAGCGCCACGACGACCTCTTGCGTGCGCGACTCGCCCGGCTGGGGCGTGAGGCTCACGCGGATGGTGTCGCCAATGCCCTCTTGCGCCAGGATGCCCAGCGCGACTGACGAGGCCACCGTGCCCTTGGTGCCCATGCCGGCTTCGGTCAGGCCCAGGTGCAGCGCGTAGTCGCAGCGGCGGGCCAGCTCGCGGTAGACCGAGATCAGGTCCTGCACGCCGCTGACCTTGCAGCTGATGATGATGTTGTCGGGGTTCATGCCCAGTTCGCGGGCATAGGCGGCCGAGGTCAGCGCCGACTCCACAAGCGCCTGGTACATGACCGGCTTGGCGTCCCAGGGCTGGGCGCGGCGGGCGTTCTCGTCCATGAACTGGGCCAGCAGCTCCTGGTCCAGGCTGCCCCAGTTGACGCCGATGCGCACGACCTTGTCGTACTTCATCGCCGCCTCGATCATCTGGCCGAACTGCCTGTCCTTCTTCTCGCCCTTGCCCACGTTGCCGGGGTTGATGCGGTACTTGGACAAGGCTTGCGCCATGGCCGGATAGTCGGTCAGCAGGCGGTGGCCGTTGTAGTGGAAGTCGCCCACCAGCGGCACGTCGATGCCCATGCGGTCCAGTTGCTCGCGGATGTAAGGCACCTGCTCGGCAGCCTCGGGCGTGTTGACGGTGATGCGCACCATCTCCGAGCCGGCGATGGCCAGCTCCTTGACCTGGATGGCCGTGCCGATGGCGTCCACCGTGTCGGTGTTGGTCATGGACTGCACGCGCACCGGGGCGTCGCCGCCCACCGTGACGACGCGGTTGCCCCATGCGACGCGGGCCTGGCGGCTGCGACGCTTGGCCGGGGCGGCCTCGGGGATGATGTATTCGCTCATTTCAGCTCCAGGCGGGCGACGTTGTCCTTGCTTCTCTCAGCCAAGTCCACGACGGCGCCGCGCCATTCGATCTTCGTGCCACGCACGTTGCCGATGCGCACCTTGTAGGGTGCCGCACCGCTGTATTCCTGCTCCTCGCCCTGGCGCAGCACGCGCGACAGCAGCAGCTGGCCCTGGGCGTCGCTGACCTCGATCCAGGTGTCGGCCGTGGCCGTCACGCGCAGCGCGCTGCCGGGCGTGGCGGCCAGGGTCACCTTGGGCGCGGACGCGGGTGCAGGGGCGGGGGTGGCAACCACAGCCGGCGGCGGCGCGACGTCACGCACCTGCAGCGGGGCCGAAGCGACCGGCGTGGGTACGGGCAGCGGCACCGACGTCACGGTCTGGGCGGGTGCAGAGGCGGGCGTGGTGACAGCAGGCTCTGAGGCCGCCGGTGCCGGCACGAAGTCCACCGGAGCGCTGGCCGCAGAGACCACGCTGGAGGCCGGGAAGGCCGGCGTCGCGGCGCCATGGTCGCTCACCCAGCCCGCCGGGATCCAATAGACGGCGGCAGCCGCCACGAGGATGAGGCCGAGACCCCAGACGACGGGCCGGTTCAGCAGGGCCAGCGCCCCGCCATCCATGGGGCCGCCGGCACCACGCTCGCGGAAGGGCTGGTTCAGCCCCGGGCGCACGTCGAACTCGCGGTCGCGCGTGCTCGGCAGCATGGCCAGCACGGGCGCGGGGTCCACCTTCAGCGCACGGCACATGGCCGTGGCCAGCGCGCGGGCGAAGGTCGCGTCGGGCAGTTGGTCGTAGCGGTCGGCCTCCAGGGCCTCCAGCTTGGCCTGCGGCACCTTGAGCATGACGGCCAGCGCCGCGATGTGCAGGCCGCGCTGCTGGCGCGCATTCCTCAGCCAGGCACCGGCCGTGGCGGCGGTGTTGGCAGTTCCCTCGGACATGGATTCCATCGTCTCGTTCTTGTTGTTTGCCACGGGGAGGGCTTATTCGTCGTAGCGGCCGGCGTCCAGCGCCTGCGTCTCCGGCGACTGCGGGTACTTGCGGCGCATTTGCAGGGCCAGGTCGTCGACGACCTGCTGGCGGCTCAGCTTGCGCTCGATGCGCAGCTGCAGCCACAGGCTTTGCGCGTTGACCTGCTCGGGCTGGTCGTTCACGCGCTTCACGTAAAAGCGGGCCCGCTCCAGCTCGCGGTTGCGGAACAGCACCTCGGACAGGTTGACCGCGATGGCCGGGTTGCCGGGGTCCAGCTCGAAGGCGCGCACCAGCGTCTTCTCGGCCACGAGCATGCGGCCCGAACGCGCCTCGCAGACGCCCTTGGCCAGCAGCGTGCGGGCCGGCGCGCGGTAGCTGGACTGGGCCAGGGCCTGGTCGAACAGCGAGTCGGCCGTGGGCCAGCGCTGCTGCTGGCACATGAACCAGCCGTAGTTGTGCAGCGTGTCGGGGTCGTTGGGGTAGACCACCAGCGCACGGCGGAAGGCCTCTTCCGCGAGCTGGCTCTCGCCCATGGCGCCGTAGATGAGGCCACGCAGGTTCACGGCCTCGCGCATGTCAGGCTTGGCCTGCAGCGCGAGCTTGAGCTCGTCCAGCGCGGTGTTGAACTGGCCGCGCGAGAAATAGCCCTGGGCCAGCTCCAGGCGGATGCCTGCACGGCGGTCGGCATCGGTCTGGTCGGAATCGGTCTTGATCTCGCGATCGGCGGTAGGGCCGGTCCCTTGGCCTGTGCTGGTGCTGGTGCCGGCGCAGGCGGTCAGCAGCGAAAGGGTGGTGGCGGTGGCCAGGGCTAGCAGCGATCGCTTCATCAAATCCTCGGCGTTAGAAACGTCATGTGGATTTGGCCACCGTCACCGGGGCCCTGACCATGCGGATATGCGCGCGGGTGCGGTCCTGCACCTCGCCCGCCAACTGGCCGCAGGCCGCGTCGATGTCGTCGCCGCGCGTCTTGCGCACGGTCGTCACGATGCCGGCCTGGATCAGCACCTCGGCAAAGGCCTGCACGCGCGCATTGGTGCTGCGGATGAGGCCCGACGCCGGGAAGGGGTTGAACGGGATGAGGTTGATCTTGCAAGGGACTTTGCCCTTCAAGAGCTTCACAAGCTCCCGCGCCTGCTCCGGCGAATCGTTCACCTCCTGCAGCATGCAGTACTCGAAGGTGATGAAGTCGCGCGGCGCCTTGTCGAGGTAGCGCTTGCAGGCGGCCAGCAGCTCCTCGATGGGGTATTTCTTGTTCAGCGGCACGAGCTGGTCGCGCAGCGGGTCGGTCGGTGCGTGCAGGCTCACGGCCAGGGCCACGGGGCAGTCGTCGCGCAGCCGGTCGATCATGGGCACCACGCCCGAGGTGGACACCGTCACGCGGCGGCGGCTCAGGCCGTAGCCATGGTCGTCCAGCATGGTCTTGAGCGACGGCACGAGCTGGTCGTAGTTCTGCAGCGGCTCGCCCATGCCCATCATGACGACGTTCGAAATGATCCGTTCGTCCGTGTTCTGGCGCTTGCGCAGGTTGTGCTCCGCGAACCACAGCTGGGCCGTGATCTCGGCCGTCGTCAGGTTGCGGCTGAAGCCCTGATGCCCGGTGGAGCAGAAGCGGCAGCCCACCGCGCAGCCAGCCTGGCTGGAGATGCACAGCGTCCCACGGTCGTCTTCAGGAATGAAGACAGCCTCGACGGCATTGCCGGCGCCGACGTCGAACAGCCACTTGATGGTGCCGTCCGCCGAGACATGCTCGGAGATGACGTCCAGGCCCTTGATGTGGGCCCGGCCGCTGAGCTTTTCGCGCAGCGACTTGGCGAGGTCGGACATCTGTTCGAAGTCCGACGCGCCCTTCTGGTGGATCCAGCGGAACAGCTGGGTCGCACGGAATTTCTTTTCGCCCAGTTGCTCGCAGTAGGCGGCCAAGCCTGGGAGATCGAATCCGAGCAGGTTGACCGAGTCCATACGAACTTCCTGGGCCGGGGTCACCGACCCCGTTGGGGGTAATCAGCGACCAGCGTAGACGTTCATGCCGGGGAAGAAGAACGCCACTTCGACGGCGGCGGTTTCGGCGGCGTCGGAGCCGTGCACGGCGTTGGCGTCGATGCTTTCGGCGAAGTCGGCGCGGATGGTGCCCTTCTCGGCCTTCTTCGGGTCGGTGGCGCCCATCAGGTCACGGTTCTTCAGGATGGCGCCTTCGCCTTCCAGGGCCTGGATCATGACCGGGCCGGAGATCATGAAGTTCACCAGGTCGTTGAAGAACGGGCGAGCCTTGTGGACGGCGTAGAAAGCTTCAGCTTCGCCACGCGACAGGTGCACCATTTTGGCAGCGATGACCTTCAGGCCGGCGCCTTCGAAACGGGCGTAGATCTGGCCGATGACGTTCTTCGCCACGGCATCGGGCTTGATGATGGACAGGGTGCGTTCGATAGCCATGGTTTTCTCCTGATGGGGTGTATTGGACAAAGCCCGCAATTGTAGCCCTACGGGATGACCCTAGTCCCCTCCGGCCCTGGGCGGCACACCTCACCAAGCCTCAAAAACTGCAGAAACAGGCCCGAAAGCGCGGGTTTGGCCCAGGAATGGGCCGAAGTATCGGCCCCCATCCCTGTAACTGGGTGCAAACCTCAGGGCCGCCGCACCGGCAACCCAGGGCCCCGCGCTTACCTGTGGCGACCGCCGAAACCGCCGCCGCCACCCTTCTTGCCGCCCCGGCCGCCGCCACCGCCCCCACCGCCACGGCGGTGGAAGGCGTCGCCGCCGATGTAGCCCACGGAGGTCTGCATGGGGTCCGGCTCGCGCGGGCCGCCCCCTTGCGGCTTCTTGCCGCCGCCACGGTTGCCCTGGCCCTGGTTTTGCTGGCTGCCGCCGGCGCCGAAGCCCTGCGGGAAGCCGCGCTTGCCGCTCGTCGCCTGGCGGCGGTCGAAGGTCTGCTCCAGCGGGTTGACGTGGTGGGGGATGAAGTCGTCATCCTCCTCGTCATCGTCGCGGCGCGGGGCGCGCTCTTGCTGCGGGCGCGGCTGCTGGTATTGCTGCTGCGGCGCCTCGGGCGGGCGACTCGGGCGCGGGCCGGAGCCGGTGCCACGGTCGTCGGCACGGCGCTTGTTGCGGTCCTTCTTGCCGCCCTGCCCTTGCTGTCCTTGCCCGCCTTGGCCTTGCTGGCCATGCTGATGGCCCTGCTGCCCCTGCTCCGCACGCTGCTCGCGGCTGGTGGTGTGGCCGGCCAGGCGGCGGATGATGCGCACGTCGTCGTCGCCCAGTTCCACCCAGACGCCGCGCTTCAAGCCACGCGGCAGCACCACGGTGCCGTAGCGGATGCGGATGAGGCGGCTCACCACCAGGCCCACGGCCTCGAAGAGCTTGCGCACCTCGCGGTTGCGGCCTTCGGTGATGACCACGCGGTACCAGCGGTTGGCGCCTTCGCCACCGCCGTCCTCGATGCTCTTGAACGAGGCCGTCTGGCCTTCGACGTTCACGCCTTCCAGCAGCTTGGCACGTTGCTCGTCGCTCAGCGCGCCCAGCACACGGGCCGCGTACTCGCGCTCCACGCCAAAGCGCGGGTGCATGAGCTGGTTGGCCAGTTCGCCCGAGTTCGTGAACAGCAGCAGGCCTTCGGTGTTGATGTCCAGGCGGCCGACGGACTGCCACTTCTGGCCCTGCACGCGCGGCAGCGTGCGGAACACCGTCGGGCGGCCTTCGGGGTCGTTGAAGGTCGAGACCTCGCCCGTGGGCTTGTGGTACGCCAGGATGCGCGGCGTCGGCGGCGAGATGCGCACGCGCACCTCCTTGCCGTTGACGCGCACCCGGTCGCCGAACGAGATGCGCTGGCCCACGTGGGCCACTTCGCCGTTCACCTCGATCTTGCCCTCGGAGATCCAATCCTCGATGTCGCGGCGCGAGCCGATGCCGGCCTGGGCCAGCACCTTCTGCAGCTTGGGTGCGTCGGCGTCGGGTGCCAGCACGCGCTTGGTCTCGCCCTCGGCGCCGTCCTCGGCCGCCGCCTCTTCGGGCTCGGGGCGCAATTGCGGCGGCTCGCCCAGCGGGCCCTCGGACTCGGCGTCCAGGTTGCCGGACAGCACGTCGGCAAAGCGCGCACCTGCGGCCTCCACCAGCTCCGGCGCCAGTGCCGGACCGGCCGGCTCACCACCACCCGCCGGCGCACCACCCACGGCCGCCTGGCGCTCAGCGCGATCCTTGCGGTTGCGGCGTCGGTTGCGACGGCCGCCGCGCTCGCCGTCCTCGCCGCCTTCTTCATCCCCGTCACCGTCGCCATCGCCGTCATCACCGCCGCCCTCGTCGGCAGCCGCTGCGGCAGGAACCTCGTCACCCAGCGTGAAGATAGGGGCCTGGACGGGTGCGGGCGCAGGGGCCGGCGCAGCCTCGGCCGCGATCTCTTCCTTCACCGCCTCGGCCACGGCCGTCTTGCGCGGCGCGCGCTTGCGAGCCGGTGCCGGGGCTTCCTCGGCAGCCACCTCGGGCGCCGCTTCAGCCACAGGCGCGGCCTCGGCGGCATCGGCCGCCACGGCCTTCTTGCGCGTGCGCTTCACGGGCACGGCGGCCTCGAGCGCTTCGGCAGGTGCCGCCTCGGCAGGAGCCGCTTCGGCCGCCTTGGCCGTCGTGCGGCGACGCTTGGGCGCGGGCGCCTCGGCGGCGTCGGCGGAGGGCAGGTCTTTGTCTTGGTCGGCGGCGTCGTTCATGCGGATTCGGGCTGGGAGGGAGGTTGTTGGGGCGGGTCCGAAGGCTCGGACGGTTCGACGGGGTGGGATTCGGGGGCAGCGGGCTCGGCGTTGGCCGGCACCAGGCCCAGGGAGGCAAGAAGGGAACCTTGGGGAACAGGCGGCTCGGCAGGCGTTTCGGCTTCGGCGAGCGGAGCCTCGGCGGGTGCCTCGTGCGCGGCAGGTGCCGCATCGGCCGCATCGGCCGCATCGACCTTGGCGGCTCGCGCCGCGTCCGCCTCGGCCACCGCCTCGATCAGCGGCACCTGGGCCGCTGCATTGGCGTCATCTTCGGCCGGCACGTCGTCCAGCAACTGGCCCTGCAATGACTCAAAGGCCGGCGGCGCACTGCCGGTGATGTCCAGCGCCGGCAATTGCTCCAGGCTGGCGAGGCCCAGGTCGTCCAGGAAGGACTTGGTCGTCGCGTACAGGGCCGGGCGGCCGGGCGTCTCGCGGTGGCCGATGGACTCGACCCAGCCGCGGTCTTCCAGCTGCTTGATGATCTGGCTGGCGACGACGACACCGCGGATGTCCTCGATGTCGCCACGCGTGACCGGTTGCCGGTAGGCAATGATGGCCAGCGTCTCCAGCACGGCGCGCGAGTAGCGCGGCGGCTTCTCGGGGTGCAACCGGTCCAGGTATTCGCGCAGCTCGGGGCGGCTCTGGAAGCGCCAGCCCGAGGCCAGCGCCACCAGCTCCACGCCCTTGCCCTCCCAGTCGCGGCTGAGCTCGTCGAGCACGCTGCGCAGCGTGTCGGCACCCAACTCGTCGGCGAAGAGGCTGCGCATCTCGCGCAGCGTCAGCGGCTGCGAGGCACAGATCAGCGCGGTTTCGAGGACGCGCTTGGCATCCTGTGTGTTCATGAACTCAACTTCGCACCCTCTATGGGGAGAGCTCTGGCATAGGCCCCGGCCTGGACGCTCATCGGGCGTTCGTCAGGCGGCTGGGGCAAGTCGTTTTTTCACTGGGGTGCAGCTCCGGCCTCAAGGGCCACTGCACGGCAGGTCGGTTGGCGGCTTCCGGGTTGGACTGCGATCCCGCTTGTGGGCTGCCCGGCTCATTTGGCCGGACGCTCAGGCACGACAACCTGGGCGCCATTGTAGCCCTGTCATTCGGGCAGGCTTGAACCGCCAATTTGTGACCAGGCGTCGGCCATGTCCGCGGGCAGCGGCGCGGTCAGCACCAGGGCCTCGCCACTGATGGGGTGGTCGAAGCTCAAACGCGCTGCATGCAGGGCCTGGCGCGTGAGTCCCAGGGCTGGCAAGCCACCGTAGAGGGCGTCCGCCACCAGCGGGTGGCCGCCGTAGGTCAGGTGCACGCGGATCTGGTGGGTGCGGCCCGTGTGCAGCACACAGTGCACGGCGCTGACCGCCCGGCCCTGCCCGTTCACCACCACCTCGCCCACGCCCAGCGGAAACACGTCCGTCTTCGCCGGCTTGCCCATGTTGGCCGGCGCCACCGCCATCTTCACGCGCGACACCGGGTCGCGGCGCAGCGGCTGCTCCACCGTGCAGGCCTCATCCACGCGGCCCCAGGCCAGAGCCAGGTACTCGCGGTGCACCTCGCGGGCGGCGATGGCGCGCACCAGGGCCGTCACGGCCGGCAGCGTCTTGCCCACGATCATCAGGCCGCTGGTGTCCTTGTCCAGGCGGTGCACGATGCCGGCACGCGGCAGGCTGGCCGCCGCCGGGTGATGGGCCAGCAGCCCGTTCATCAGCGTGCCCGACCAGTTGCCCGCCGCGGGGTGCACCACCAGGCCCGCCGGCTTGTTGACCACCAGCAGATGCTCGTCCTCATAGACGAAGGTCAGATCCATGGGCTCGGCGCGGAAGGCCTTGCTTTCGTCGGTGGGCTGCAGCTCCACTTCCACGCGCTGGCCCGCGCGCAGCTTGTGCGCAGCCTTCGCCAACGGCTTGCCGTCCACCGTCACGCAGCCGCGCTCGATGAGGCTTTGCAGATGATTACGCGAGAACTCCGGCGCGAGCGCCGTCAGCCAGCGATCCAGCCGTTCGCCATGGGCGCCGGCCTCGACGTCGGCCGTGCGGCGCTCCGCCGATTCCTCAGCGGAAACCTCGCCAGCTTCGTCTTCCGGGTCGTCCTGCCCCCCCGCCCTATACTTCGCGCCCATTGTTCAGTGTGACCGAGGGGCTTCCGCGCCCCCGCCTTCAGACATGTTTGTTGAGAAATTCCAGGCCGGCCGCGCCTTCTTCGGCGCCCTCATGATGGCCTTTGCACTGGGTCTGAGCGGCTGCGGCTCCACGGCCAAGGAAGACCCGAACTCGCAGGCGGCGCTGGACAAATTGTATGCAGACGCCAAGGACGACCTGAACGCCGGCAGCTACGACCGCGCCATCAAGTCCCTGGAGAAGATCGAGGGCCGCGCCGCCGGCACCACGATGGGCCAGCAGGCCACGCTGGATCTCGCCTGGGCCTACTACCGCACGGCCGAGCGTGCCCAGGCCATCTCCACGCTGGACCGCTTCATCAAGCTCAACCCCTCCAGCCCCGCGATGGACTACGCCCTCTACATGAAGGGCATCGTCAACTTCAACGAAGACCTGGGCCTCTTTGGCCGCCTGGCCAACCAGGACGTCTCCGAGCGCGACCAGCAGGCCTCCCGCGAAGCCGTGCTGGCCTTCCGCCAGCTCGTCGAGCAATACCCCGACTCCAAGTACGCGGCCGAGGCGCAGACCCGCCTGAACTTCATCACCAACACGCTGGCCGCCTACGAGATCCACGTGGCCCGCTACTACTACAACCGCAAGGCCTACGTCGCCGCCGCCAACCGCGCGCAACAGGCCGTGGCCGAGTTCCAGTACGCACCCGGCATCGAGGAAGCCCTGTTCATCATGGGCGAGAGCTACGACAAGCTGGGCCTCACCCAACTGCGCGACGACGCCCGCCGCGTGCTGGACAAGAACTTCCCGAACAGCGAATACGCCAACGCCGGCGCCAAGAAAAAGAAGCGCTGGTACCAGTTCTGGTGATCTCAAGCGAACGGGCCGTCAGGCCCGTTTTGCATTGAGGCGTCAGAACCTCGGAAGCACGAACGTTCCGGGTGCGCGAGGCAGCGCATCGCAAGCGAATGCCACCGATCGCCCCTTGCCGTCGGCCAACGTGACTCGGGGCTGCGAGGCGCAGGTCGCCATCGCCGCGGCCGCCGCCGCGGGCGGGTTGTCCGCCATGACGAGGCCTTCCACGCGGGTCACGTCGAACGACGTCTTCAGCAGCTCGCAACTGGGCAGGGCGTCGATCTGGAACACCAGGTTGTCGTAGGACACGCTCGTGGCGCCGCGACAGTCCTGCCGGACCGCGGCAATGACGAACGAGTTCAGGTAGCTCTCTGCGATCGCCGGGTTCTTCACGTCCTCCGGCGTGGAGCGCCGCAGCCCGAACGCAGGCACCTCGGCGTCCAGAGTCGCCGCCCAGGTGGCCTTGGAGTTGAGCAGACCCGACAGCATGGCCAGTGCCCGCTCGTCCGCCGCGCGGACCGTGGCAAGCAAGGTTTGCGCCGAGTAGGCGTGAGACGCGCCGCTCAGCGAAAAGATGCTCGCCCACAGGTTCGCCACCGGCGGGCTGTCTGCCGGCGCGAGCAGCCGCGCGGCCAGGTGAAACACGGCGCTGCCGCAGTCGTAGAACAGCCGACCGCCCCCCGACAGTTTCTGCCCCAGCGTGTTGCCTCGGGCCATGGCACAGCGGATGAAGCCCTCTTCGATGTACTGCTGCTGCAGCGCAGGCGACAGCAGCCCCGTCTGCACCAGCGCCTCATGGGCTGCGGCGTCGGCGCCGCCCTCCAGCAGCCACTCCTGCCGCTCGTCGGCATGGAAGGCATGCCCGTTCCAGAGGTGGAACAACTCGTGCGCCACGAAGCGGCTGAGCCTGGCCTCGTTGGCCGCGGAACGAAGCTGCCAGCCTCGCCCCATCAGGTTGAGCCGGATGGCGCCACCGCTGGTGTCACCCCGAAAGAACGCGCCCTCCCTCTCGGCCTCGGTGAAACTGGCCACCAGCCAGGGCTTCTTCACACCGTTGGGCCCCAGCCTGGCCTCGTAGTACGCCAGCGTCCTCGCGGCAACCTGCGCGATCCAGTCCTTCGCCCACGCGGGTGCGGCCTTGTCCATCGTCAGCTTGAAGGCCGGCGCGTCCTGCGTCCTGGAGCGCCCGAGCAACAGGTAGCCGTCGGCATCGTTGGGCCGCCACGCCAGGCCGCCGGCCTGCACCGCGTCGCCATCACGCACCCCACCCGGCCTCAGCTTCACCGCGCCGCCCGACGTCGGCAGCAGGTACTCCGTGTACACGAGCGCCGCGTCGCCGTCGCCAAACGCGATGACCGGCGAGTAGACGCGGTCGACCTCGCCGTCGCGCGAGAACGCACCCAGGCCGATGGAAAAGGCCTGCGTCGGCTGCCTGAAGACGATGCTGTTGCCATCGGCGCCCAGGCTGGCGCCCGCGGGCAGAGCCCAAGTCCTCTTCCTGACCTGCCCGCCGGTGCGAAATCTCAGCGCCTGGACGGGCTCGGACAGCACGAAGTCGGCCACGACCGCCGGGCTCGCCTTGGAAAAATCGAGCGTCACGTCGGCGGACTGCGCAATGCACGCCAACGGCACAACAAGAAGGGATGCCAACAGGCAACGCACGTGCGGGCGCCGCACAACGGCGTTTTCAAGGCTCATGACGGTCCTCCTCCCTGGCCTTTCTCCGGCCAATTGTCCTAACCGCGTGCCGCGCTGAGCTCCTTCAACCACGCCAACGCCTCAGCCTCATTGGCCACCGCCGTCATGGGCGGCAGCGCCGCACGCAGCCGGCGACCGTAGTTCATGCCCGCCATGCGCGGGTCACACACCACGAGCAAGCCGCGGTCCGTCTCCGTGCGGATCAAACGGCCCGCACCCTGCTTGAGCGCGATGGCCGCCTCGGCGACGAAATACTCCGAAAAGGCATTGCGCCCTGCCGCCTCCAGCCGCTGCACGCGCGCCTCCACGAGGGGGTCGTTGGGCGGCGGGAAGGGCAACTTGTCGATGAGCACGCATTGCAGCGCGTCGCCCGGCACGTCAATGCCCTCCCAGAAGCTGGCCGAGCCCACCAGCACGGCGGCAGGGTTGTCCAGGAAGCGTTGCAGCAGCACGCGCTTAGGGGCGGAGCCCTGCTGCAGCACGGCGATGGCGTCGCCGCCCTCTTCGAAGCGCTCGCGCAATGCGTCGGCCACGGTCTGCAGGTTGCGCAGCGTGGTCGTCAGCACGAAGGTGCGGCCGCCGAGCGCCCGGGCCAGGCGCGAAGCCAGCAGGGCCACGCTGGGCGGGTGGCTGGGCTCGCTGGGCTTGGGGAACCCGCGCGGCACGTACAGGCGCGCGTTGGCGGGGTAGTCGAAGGGGCTGCCCACGCGCAGGATCTCGGCGTCCTGCAGGCCGGCGGGTTCGGTGAACCAGGTCAGGCCCTCGTCGTCACCGAGCGTGGCTGACGTGAACACCCAGGCCTTGGACGACGCTTCCAACTGCTGCTGCATCGCCTCGCGGATGTCCAGCGGCGACTCGACGAGCCGCGCCGAATGCGGGCTGATGTCTATCCAGCGCACGTCGCCGGGGTCGGGCTCGGAGGCGAACTGCTTGGCCAGCTCGCGCAGCTCCAGCGCGCGCTCGCACAGGCGGGTGAAGTCAGGCGACGCCTCCTTCACGGCCGTCAGCGCCTCCAGGGCCTGGCTCACGGCGGTTTCAACACCGGTGAGGGCCACGCCAAAGGCCGGCGAGTTCGCGCGCTCCTTCCAGCCCAGCTTCAGCGTGCCGCGCAGCTCGCGGCCGGCCGTGGCCAGGGCGCCGGCCGCCGCCAGGCGCAGCTCGCGCGCGGCCTTCTCCACGCCGGCATGCAGGGCCTGCCAGTCGTGCACGCCGCGCGCATGGGCCAGGCCGTGGGCCAGCGTGTCGCGGGCGAAGTCGATCAGCGAGGCCGTGCCCAGCACCGTGCCCAGGAACTGCACGCCGGCCTCGGCGAGCTGGTGGGCCTCGTCGAAGATGGCGACCTCCACGCTGGGCAGCAGCTCGGCCACGCCGGTGTCGCGCAGCGTCATGTCGGCGAAGAAGAGATGGTGGTTCACCACCACCACGTCCGCCTCCATCGCCTCGCGCCGCGCCTTGACGACGTAGCAGGCCTTCCAGTCCGGGCAGTCCTGGCCCAGGCAGTTCTCGCGGCTGGAGCTGACGATGGGGATGATGGGCGCGCGGTCATCCAGCCCGTCGATCTCGGCAAAGTCGCCCGTCGTGGTGCCCAGGGCCCAGCGCTCGATGCGCGCCAGCGACAGCGCCGTGCGCCGGTCCGGGAACTCGCCCGACACGCGCGCCTCCTTCATGCGGTGCAGGCACAGGTAGCTGCTGCGGCCCTTGAGCAGGGCCAGGCGCACGGGCATGTTCAGGGCTTTGGTGAGCCGCGGCAGGTCGCGCAGGAAGAGCTGGTCCTGCAGGCTCTTGGTGGCCGTGCTGATCAGCGCCCGGCTGCCGGCCAGCAAGGTGGGCACCAGGTACGCAAACGTCTTGCCCACGCCCGTGCCGGCCTCCACGACGAGGGCCTCGCGCCGTGCCAGCGCGCGCGCCACGGCCCGGCTCATCTGCAGCTGGGGCTCGCGGGGCTTGTAGCCCTTGTCCAGCCGCGCCAGGGGGCCGTCCAGGTCGAAAGCGGCCAGCACGGCCTGCTCCAACTCGCCGGCAGCGAGCGGTGGCGGGGGCGGCGCCTCGCCATCCATCGCATCCAGCCAGTCGTCGAGTTCTTGGTCGGGGGCCGTATCAGGCGGGTTCATCGGGCTCGGTTTCGGCTTCGAGCCGGGAAATCATGTCGCGCAGCGCCAGGCGGCGTTTCTTGAGCCGGCGCAGCGTCAGCTCGTCATGCGGTACTTGTTCGACCAAGCGGTCGATCATTGCGTCCAGGTCGGCGTGCTCCATCCGCAACTCGATGAGGCGCCTCGGTAACGAGTGAAGTTGTTCATCCATTCCGGGGTTTACGAGGGCGATACAAAGCGGAGCGAAAGCGCACTGCCCAGTATAGTTTTCGCATGCCCTCCTCCTCCGCCGCCGGATTCCGTCTCAGCGCCGCCACCGGCACTCACCGCGGAGACCGGGCCTACCAGCAAGACCAGGTGGCTGTCATCGCGCACCCGCGCATCGACGGCTGCGTGATGGGCATCGTGGCCGACGGCATGGGCGGCAAGAGCGGCGGCCGCAAGGCGGCCGACCAGGTCATCCTGACCGCGCGCCAGCTCTTCGAACGCTACTCCCCGGACGACGAATCCCCCGCCGAGCTGTTGAGCCAGATCGTCTCCGAGTCGCACCTGATGATCAAGCTGACGGCCATCTCCGCCGAGGAGGAGCCGCACAGCACCGTAGCCGGCTTCGTCATCAGCAGCGACCGCGTCGCCTACTGGGCCCACTCCGGCGACTCGCGCATCTACTGGTTCCGCGGCGCCCGGCTCGTCAAGCGCTCCATGGACCACTCCTACGTGCAGCGCCTCGTCGACGAAGGCCAGCTCACCGAGGCCGAGGCCAGCTCCCACCCGCAGAGCAACCTGCTCACGGCGTGCCTGGGCACCGTGCAGGACCCGACGTCCACCTCCGAGCGCTTCGAAGGCCTGGAGGTCGGCGACACGATGATGTGCTGCAGCGACGGCCTGTGGCACTACTTCACCGCCCAGGAGCTGGGCAGCGTGCTCTACAGCCTGCCCCCGCGCGAAGCGGCCGAGCTGCTGGTGAGCAAGGCCCGCCAGCGCGCCCGCGGCGGCGGCGACAACCTGTCGATCGCCATCGTCAAGGTCGAGAACCTGGAATAGGGCCTGTTAACCCTACGGCAATGGGCCGCGAAGGCCTGCAATCAGGGGCCAATCAAGGCGCAGCGTGCAGCCCGCACTCGCGTGCGGGCCAGCGATGCAACGCCGAGTGGCCCCTGATTGCAGGTCTTCCCTTCGGGTTGTGACCAGAAATAGCCGCATGCCGCGTTGCAAATCCTCGCCGGGTGTTCAACCCGGCTGCGGTTTGCGCCTTGCCTGCGACTTTTCTGGTCACACCGCGGCCCGTTGCCGTAGGGTTAACAGGCCCTAGCTACTTCGACGCCGCCGAAGCGGCAGACGCCGCACCCGGCAAGGGCAGCGGCGCGGCCGCCGGCTTCATGCGGCGCTTTTCCTTGGCCTCGTGCTCGGCAATGCGCTTTTGCTGGCGCTCCTGGCGTTCCTCGGCCTGGCTGCGGTGCTTGGCCGCGTCGGCCTCGGCCTTCTTCTCGGCCTTGAGCTCCAGTTGACGGGCTTGCTCGGGCGTGCGGGCGCGCGGTGCGTGGGAGGCGGGCGTGGAAGGTGCCGGCGCGGGCGATGCGGCAACGACCTTCTCGCGGCGCTGGCCCTCGTCCTGGGCGGCCGCAATGTCGCGCTCCTTCACGCGCTGGGTCTGCTCCACGGCGCGCGCCTTGCGCTCCTCGGCAGCCAGCTCGTGCTCGCGCCTCACCAAAGGCGCCAGTGCGTCATGGCGGCGCAGGCGCACGTCGTCCAGGCAGGCCGAGACCGAGAAACGCTCCTGGCAGGCCTGCTTTTCCTGGTTGAAACGCTGCTCGATGGCCGCACGCTGGGCGGCTACCTCGGCGCGCGTGGCGGGCTGGGGGGCGGAAGCCGCAGCAGCGGCCAGGAGAAAGACGGCAGGCAGGCTCATGTCAGCGAAGTATCGACCTCGCGGCGGGCGAGGGCCAGATACTCGGCGGAACGCATTTCCTGCAATCGAGACACCGTGCGCGGGAACTCGTGGGCCAGCGGGCCTTCCGTGTAAAGCTGCTCCGCCGGCACCGCAGCCGAGATGATGAGCTTGACGCGGCGGTCGTAGAGCACGTCCACCAGCCAGGTGAAGCGGCGCGCCTCGCTGGCCAGGCGTACCGGCATCTCGGGCACGTCGGACAGGATGACGGTGTGGAACTGGCTGGCCAGCTCCAGGTAGTCGTTCTGCGAGCGCGGGCCGCCGCACAGGGTCTGGAAGTCGAACCACACCACACCACCGGCGCGGCGGCGCGCATAGATCGCGCGGTGCTCGATCATCAGCTTCTTGTCCTCGTCCTGGGCCTCGGCGAGGGACTCGAAGGCACGGGTCAGCGCCGCCTCGTTCTCGTCGTTCAGCGGCGTCAGGTAGAGGTTCATGTCCTCCAGCGTGCGGCGCCGGTAGTCGGTGCCGTTGTCGACGCTGAGGACTTCGAGATTCGCCTTCAGCAACTCGATGGCCGGCAGGATGCGGTCGCGGTGCAGGCCGTTGGGGTAGAGCTCGTCGGGGTGGAAGTTGGACGTGGTGACGATGCTGACGCGGTTGCGGAACATGGCGTCCAGCAGCCTGTGCAGGATCATCGCGTCGGTCACATCGGCGACGTGGAACTCGTCGAAGCAGATGAGCCGAAAGCGCCTTGCGATGCGCTTGCCCAGCTCCTCCAGCGGGTCCACGATGCCCTTGAGCTCCTGCAGCTCGCGGTGCACCTCGCGCATGAACTCGTGGAAGTGCAGCCGCGTCTTGCGCTGCAGCGGCACGGCCTGGAAAAAGCAGTCCATCAGGAAGCTCTTGCCCCGACCCACGCCACCGTACATGTACACGCCGCGCGGGATGGGCGGGCGCACCAGCAGCTTGGTCACGGCATTGGCGCGCCGCGCCTTGTAGCTGGCCCATTCATCCTGGCAGCGCTGCAGCGCTGCGATGGCGCGCAGCTGCGCCGGGTCGGCCGTGTAGCCGCGCTCGGCGAGGGTCTGCTTGTAGAGGTCCGTGACTGAGGTCATCGCCAAAAAAAGGGGCGACTGTTGGCCGCCCCCTTTTGTCTCGCTACTGTCGATCAGAAGTTCAGCGTGCGCTTGTCGATGGCCAGCGCGGCTTCCTTGGTGGCCTCAGAGAGGCTCGGGTGCGCATGGCAGATGCGCGCGATGTCTTCGGCCGAGGCCTTGAACTCCATCGCGACGACCGCTTCGGAGATCAGCTCCGAGGCGAACGGGCCGATGATGTGCACGCCCAGGATCTCGTCGGTCTTGGCGTCGGCCAGGAACTTGACGAAGCCGGTCGTGTCGCCCAGCGCGCGGGCGCGGCCGTTGGCCAGGAAGGGGAACTGGCCGGCCTTGTAGGCCACGCCTTCGGCCTTGAGCTGCTGCTCGGTCTTGCCGACCCAGGCGATCTCGGGGCTGGTGTAGATGACCCAGGGGATGGTGTTGAAGTTCACATGCCCGTGCTGGCCGGCGATGCGCTCGGCAACCGCCACGCCTTCTTCCTCGGCCTTGTGCGCCAGCATGGGGCCGCGCACCACGTCGCCGATGGCCCAGACGCCGGGCAGGTTGGTCTTGCAGTCGTCGTCCACGACGATGGCACCGCGCTCGTCCAGCTTCAGGCCCACGGCGTCGCCGCCCAGGCCGATCGTGTTCGGCACACGGCCGATGGAGACGATGAGCTTGTCGACGTCCAGCGTCTTGGCCTCGCCCTTGGCGTCGGTGTAGGCGACGCTCACGCCCTTCTTGCCAGCCTTCACTTCGCCGACCTTCACGCCGAGCTGGATGTCCAGGCCCTGCTTCTTGAAGACCTTGGCGGCCTCCTTGGCGACGCTCTCGTCCACCGCGCCCAGGAAGGCCGGCAGGCCTTCCAGCACGGTGACTTCGGCACCCAGGCGGCGCCACACCGAGCCCATTTCCAGGCCGATGACGCCGGCGCCGATCAGGCCCAGCTTCTTGGGCGTCGCGCCGACGCGCAAGGCGCCGTCGTTGGACAGGATGTTCTCTTCGTCGAAGGGCACGCCGGGCAGCGCGCGGGCGTTGGAGCCGGTGGCGATGATGACCTGGCGGGCGAAGATGACTTCTTCACCCGCCTTGATCTCGTAGCCGCCGTCCTTGGCTGCGACAAACGAGCCGCGGCCGTGGAAGAACGTGACCTTGTTCTTCTTGAACAGGTAGACGATGCCGTCGTTGTTCTGCTTCACGACCTGGTCCTTGCGGGCCAGCATCTTGGCGACGTCCATCTTGACGTTGTCGGCCGTGATGCCGTGGTCGGCGAAGTGGTGGTTGAGCTGCTCGTAATGCTCGCTGGACTGCAGCAGCGCCTTGGACGGGATGCAGCCGACGTTGGTGCAGGTGCCGCCCAGGGCCGGGCCGCCCTTGTCGTTCTTCCACTCGTCGATGCAGGCCGTGTTCTGGCCCAGTTGCGCCGCACGGATGGCCGCGATGTAGCCGCCGGGGCCGCCGCCGATGACGACGACGTCGAATTGCTTGGTGCTCATGACAATTCCAAAAGTTGTGTTGTTGGGTCGAGATGCAAGGGCGACGGCTTCAGCGACCCAGTCCGAGCCAGTGACCGATCCAGGCCACCGCTAGAAAGAGCCCCACGAGGACGGCCAGAGCCGCGAGCGAGCCTTCCCAGGACGTGAAAACCGCTTGCAGGGCACGCTCCCGCAGTTCTGCAGGCAGGAGCGCGATGGCGGCAGTCGCAGGGATCTCGGCAACGAGCCCCGCGCCGAGCCAGAAGCTGCCCGGCTGCTCAGTAAGAGAGCTGCGCGACTGCCGCATGTCACTCGACTCAGATGTCGAACAGCAGGCGGGCCGGGTCTTCCAGCGCTTCCTTCATCGTCACCAGGCCCAGCACGGCTTCGCGGCCGTCGATGATGCGGTGGTCATACGACATGGCGAGGTAGTTGATGGGGCGCACCACGACCTGGCCGTTCTCGACGACGGCGCGGTCCTTCGTCGCGTGCACGCCCAGGATGGCGCTCTGCGGCGGGTTGATGATGGGCGTGGACAGCATGGAGCCGAAGGTGCCGCCGTTGGAGATGGAGAAGGTGCCGCCGGTCAGTTCGTCGATGGACAGCTTGCCTTCCTTGGCCTTGGCGCCGAACTCGGCGATCTTCTTCTCGATGTCGGCAAAGCTCATCTGGTCCACATTGCGCAGCACCGGCACGACGAGGCCGCGCGGCGAGCCGACGGCGATGCCGATGTCGAAGTAGCCGTGGTAGACGATGTCGTTGCCGTCCACCGACGCATTGATGACGGGGTACTTCTTCAGCGCCGCGACGGCCGCCTTCACGAAGAAGCTCATGAAGCCCAGCTTCACGCCGTGCTCCTTCTCGAACTTCTCCTGGAACTTCTTGCGCATCTCCATGACCGGGGCCATGTTGACTTCGTTGAAGGTCGTGAGGATGGCGTTGGTGGACTGCGACTGCACCAGGCGCTCGGCGATGCGGGCGCGCAGGCGCGTCATCGGCACGCGCTGCTCAGGGCGGTCGCCCAGGTTGGGCTGCACCGGCGCGGCCACGGCCGGCAGGGCCTTGGCGACGGCGGGGTTTGCGGCCACCACCAGCGGCGCGGCGGCCGGGGCGGCAGCAGCGGGCTTGGCACCAGCGGCCAGGGCGTCGCCCTTGGTCACGCGGCCATCCTTGCCGGAGCCGGGCACGTCGGTGGCTTGCAGGCCCTTCTCGGCCAGGATCTTGGCGGCGGCGGGCATGGCCACGTCGCCCTTGTTGCCACCGGTGGCAGCGGGCGCGGCGGCGGGGGTTGCAGCAGCGGCGGGGGCGGCAGCAGCGACGGAAGCGGTCGTGGCGGGCGCGGCGACGCCGGCCTTGCCTTCGGTGTCGATCTTGGCGAGCAGTTCCTCGCTGACGACGACGCTGCCGTCGGCCTTCACGATCTCGGCCAGCACGCCGGCGGCGGGCGCGGGCACTTCGAGCACGACCTTGTCGGTCTCGATCTCGACGAGGATTTCATCGATGGCGATGGCTTCGCCGGGCTTCTTCTTCCAGGTCAGCAGCGTGCCCTCGGAAACGGATTCGGAGAACTGGGGAACTTTGACGTCAACGAGTGCCATGGTGGGAGGCTCCGTGTCTTGTATTTGGGTTTGTGGCGCAGGCGCAAGCAGGCGCAGCACCAGGATGGGTGCTGCGCGGCTGCGGTCTTATTTGGTGAGGATGAAGCCCTTGAGCTTGGCGAAGGCCTGGTCGAGCAGGGCCTTCTGTTGCTCCTGGTGCAGGTGGGCGTAGCCGCAGGCGGGGCTGGCGCTGGCCGGGCGGCCGGCGTAGCCGAGCTTCTGGCCTTCGCTCATGTTCTCGTGCACGTAGTGCTGCACGAAGAACCAGGCACCCTGGTTCTGCGGCTCGTCCTGGCACCAGACGATGTCGGTCACGTTGGGGTACTTCTTCAGCTCGGCGCCGAAGGCCTTGTGCGGGAAGGGGTAGAGCTGCTCGACGCGCACGATGGCCACGTCGGCGGACTTCTTCTCCTCGCGCTTGCGCACCAGGTCGTAATAGACCTTGCCCGAGCAGACGATCATGCGCTTGACCTTGTCGGCCACGATGTCGCTGTCCTGCTCGCCGATGACGGTCTTGAACTCGCCCTTGGTGAACTCGGCCAGCGGCGACGTCGCGTCCTTCGCACGCAGCAGGCTCTTGGGGGTCATGATGACCAGGGGCTTGCGGAACATGCGCAGCATCTGGCGGCGCAGCACGTGGAAGATCTGCGCGGCCGTGGTGGGCTGCACGATCTGCATGTTGTTGTCCGCGGCCAGCTGCATGAAGCGCTCCAGGCGGGCCGAGCTGTGCTCGGGGCCCTGGCCTTCGTAGCCGTGAGGCAGCATCATCGTCAGGCCGTTGGAGCGGCCCCACTTCACTTCGCCGGAGGCGATGAACTGGTCGATGACGACCTGCGCGCCGTTCACGAAGTCGCCGAACTGCGCTTCCCAGATGGTCAGCGTGTTGGGCTCGGCAGCGGCGTAGCCGTATTCGAAGCCCAGCACCGCCTCTTCCGACAGGATGGAGTCGATGACGGTGAACGGAGCCTGGCCGTCGGCCACGTTCTGCAGCGGGATGTAGGTGCCGTCGTCCCAGTTGGCGCGGTTCTGGTCGTGCATGACCGCGTGGCGGTGCGTGAACGTGCCGCGGCCGCTGTCCTCGCCGGACAGGCGCACCGGGTAGCCCGAGGCCACCAGCGACGCGAAGGCCATGCTCTCGCCCATGCCCCAGTCCACGTTGACCTCGCCACGGCCCATCGCGGCGCGGTCGCCGTAGAGCTTTTGCACGAGGTTGTGGGCGGCAAAGTCCTTGGGCAGCGTCGTCAGCTTCTCGGCCAGGCGCTTCCACTCGGCCACGGGGATGGCGGTGTCGCAGTTGTCCGTCCACTTCTTGCCCAGGAAGGGCGACCAGTCGGTGGCGAACTTGCTCTTGAAGTTGGTCAGCACCGGGTCCACCGTGTGGCGGCCCTCGTCCATCGCGGCGCGGTAGGCCTTGACCATCTCGTCCGGGCCCTCGGCCGGCAGCACGTTCTGCGCGACGAGCTTGTCGCCGTAGACCTTGCGCGTGCCGGGGTGGGCGGCGATCTTCTTGTACATCAGCGGCTGGGTCAGGGCCGGCGTGTCCTGCTCGTTGTGGCCCAGCTTGCGGAAGCAGACGATGTCCAGCACCACGTCCTTCTTGAACTCGGCGCGGTAGTCCATGCACAGCTGCGTGGCCCACACGACGGCTTCGGGGTCGTCGCCGTTCACGTGCAGCACCGGGGCCTCGATCATCTTGACGACGTCGGAGCAGTACCAGGTGGAGCGCAGGTCGCGCGGGTCGCTGGTGGTGAAGCCGATCTGGTTGTTGATGACGATGTGCACCGTGCCGCCCGTGCGGTAGCCGCGGGTCTGGGCCATCGCCAGCGTTTCCTGCACGACACCCTGGCCACCGAAGGCCGCGTCACCGTGCACCAGCACCGGCAGCACCTGGGCGCCGACCGTGTCGCCGCGGCGGTCCTGGCGGGCGCGCACGCTGCCTTCCACCACCGGGTTGACGATTTCGAGGTGCGACGGGTTGAAGGCCAGGCTCAGGTGCACCGGGCCGCCGGCCGTGGACACGTCGGAGCTGAAGCCCTGGTGGTACTTCACGTCGCCGGCCGGCAGGTCTTCAGCCGCCTTGTGCTCGAACTCGGCGAACAGGTCGGCGGGCATCTTGCCCAGCGTGTTGACGAGAACGTTCAGGCGGCCGCGGTGGGCCATGCCGATGACGATCTCCTGCACGCCACGCTCGCCGGCGTGCTGGATCAGCTCGTCCATCGCGGCGATGAAGCTCTCGCCGCCTTCCAGCGAAAAGCGCTTCTGGCCCACGTACTTGGTGTGCAGGTAGCGCTCCAGGCCTTCGGCCGCGGTCAGGCGGTCGAGGATGTGCTTCTTCTCGTCCGCGGTGAAGGTGGGCTTGCCGCGCGCCTTCTCCAGGCGCTCCTGCCACCAGCGCTTTTCGCCGGGGTCGGAGCCGTGCATGAATTCGGAGCCGATGGAGCCGCAATACGTCTCGCGCAGCGCCTGCACGATCTGGCGAAGCGTCATCGTCTCGCCGCCGAAGTAGCTGTTCACGGCGCTGAACGAGATGTCCATGTCGGACTCGGTCAGGTCGTAGAACGCGGGGTCCAGCTCGGGGATCTTGGGGCGCTCGGCGCGCTTGAGGGGGTCCAGCTCCGCCCAGCGGTTGCCGATGAAGCGGTAGGCCGCGATGAGCGACTGCACGTGCACCTGCTTGCGGGCCACGGCCAGATCGGCGCTGGACGCCTTGGCGGCGAAGGCATTGGCCTTGGCGCGCTGGGCGAAGGACTCGATCACCGGGGCATGGGCCACGTCGCGGGCCTCGCTGCCATCGGTCGCCGGCACATGCTGGAGCGCGTCGAAGTACGCACGCCAGTTGTCGGGAACGGAACCCGGGTTGTCCAGGTAGGCCTCGTACATCTCCTCCACATACGGCGCGTTACCGCCGAACAGGTAGGAGTTGGACCTGTATTGCTGCATCATGTTTCGCTCACCTCGTACCCCGGCTTCCAGGGAGTTGGCTGGTTGAAGAACCTTCCGCGACACGGCTCGACCGGTTGGCGGATTGCGACCCACCTTCGCTGTTTCCAGCAAAAGGGACGGGAAGGACCAAATAAAAAGTCTGGGGCGGACTCTAGCACCAAGGGTTTGCCCGACGCGCCTTGAGGGACGTCAAAAAGTTGACAGGTAAGTAAACTCCACATCGCGACAGCCCCGAGATTGAATGGCTGCGCCAAGGGACATTCCAGGAGATCCCACCCATGCAAGTCCAGGTCGTCGACTACCGCGCGCCCGACGCCGCCGAGAAGTTCACCCGTTCCCTGCACGAAACCGGCTTCGGCGTGCTGACGAACCACCCCATCCGCCAGGAACTGGTCGAGAAGATCTACGCCGACTGGCTCGCCTTCTTCAACGGCGACGGCAAGGAGGCCTACGCCTTCGCCAAGGAGACGCAGGACGGCTGGTTCTCCACCGCCATCTCCGAGACCGCCAAGGGCTCCACGCAGAAGGACCTGAAGGAGTACTTCCACATCTACCCCTGGGGCCGCATCCCGCCCCAGCTGAAGGAAGACGCCCTCACCTACTACCGCGAAGCCAACGCACTGGCGCAAGAGCTGCTGGGCTGGGTGGAGAAGTACACCCCGCCCGAGATCGCCGCCAAGTACCGCGAGCCGCTGTCCAACATGATCAAGGGCAGCACCAAGACGCTGCTGCGCGTGCTGCGCTACCCGCCGCTGCGGGGCGACGAACCCGTGGGCTCCATCCGCGCCGCCGCTCATGGCGACATCAACCTGCTCACCATCCTGCCCGCCGCCAACGAGCCGGGCCTGCAGGTGTTGGGCAACGACAACACCTGGCACGACGTGCCCTGCGACTTCGGCACGCTCACCATCAACATCGGCGACATGCTGCAGGAGGCCTCGGAGGGCTACTACCCCTCCACCCAGCACCGCGTCGTCAACCCCACCGGCGAAGGCGCCAAGAAGAGCCGCGTGTCGCTGCCGCTGTTCCTGCATCCGCGCGATGACGTTGTCTTGTCGGACCGCTACACGGCGGACAGCTACCTGAACGAGCGGCTGCGTGAGTTGGGGGTGAAGACTTGAGCTGAAGTCTGCCTTCAATGACCAAAGGGCGCTGCAGGCGCCCTTTCTCTTTCCAGCAATTGGGGCGGCTCTTACGTCCCAGTGATCCTCGAGCGTCGGCGAGTGCTATCAGTTGACTGAGGCGATAGCATGAGACCGCAGGTTGGCCGGCGCTGACGTTGAACGGTTCGGGATCAGGAAGATGGGGGCAACGATGCTGAAAGACTTGGACCTCGTATTGGAGACGCATAGCGAGGGCAACTTTCCCGTTCACGCAGTGGTCCGCTGGGTAGTTCAAGAGATCGCGGAGCGAGGCTTTGCCCAAGACATGCTTGAACTGCCGGAATGGTTGCAAACGGCCGTTATCGAAAGGCTTGAGCAGTTCAAGGCAGACGGGGTGTGGACGGCCTTTTTTGGCGAGGGAGGCGAGCAAGACATAGCCCCATTTGCTCTGAAGGCACTGTCGAAGCTCACCGAACAGTTCGAGTTCAAGTCTCAGATTTAGCGTCAAGCACGGGTATCGGTCCAGCCACCTCAACAAGCGCCTGCGCGAGTCGCGCCCTTTTTCCTTTCCGTCGGAACTCACCCGCCGAACCTGCCACCAAGGGGCGGAGCGTTGTTCCAACCGTCAGGAGACCATCATGGCTGATACCCAGCGGGTGCTTGAGGATGCGAAGAAGCAGTTGGCCAATCTGCAGAACTCGGTCGACAGCTTCCTCGACGAGACGGTTCCCAACAAGCTCACCCGGCCCTGGAAGGCCTTCCGCGGCACCAACGACGACCTCATCGAGCACGCGGAACACATCATCAAGTTCCTGAAGCAGAAGAAGTCCGACGAGCCGGACCCCGAGATGCAGAAAGACCTGGAGAAGCTGGTCAAGAAGTGGACCTCCAGCGTCAACAACGTCTACGGCGGCCTGGTTGAGGTGATGACCCAGTGCAAGACGCTGATGAGCACCTGGGACAAGGTCGAGGAAGAGATGAAGGACCTGAAGAAGCTCTGCTGAAGGCCGCCCTCCCGACGACGGCGCGGCCCGGCGCTCAACCGCCCCCTGCGTAGGGGGTAGGCCAGCGGACGCCGTTGCCTCTCGCACCGCCATGCACTAGGTTTGACCGATGCGCCAACGAAGGAGCATGCGATGGATAGCCTTGTGAAAGCCAAACGCAGCTTCGCCGCGGCATGCGCCGGGTTAGGTTTCGCGCTGAGCCTCATTGCCTCCACGGCCAGCGCCGCCGTCGGCACTTGTACGCCGCAGGTCAGCGTCGTGGAGCAGATGCTGGACAACGGCGGCAGCGGCCCGCTGTTCGGCCAGTACGTGATGGCCACCGGCAACCTGTGCGGCATGCAGATCGTGGCACTGGCGGTGGACAACGACCAGAGCCTGGCCGCCTATGCCGGCCTGTCCGGGTGGAACGCCCAGGTCGTCGCCGACAACTTCTGGGACGCCGGCATCGTGCTGAGCCGCGACGACTTCGGTACCGGCAGCTCGTACCACATCACCACCGGGCCCGGCGGCATCGGCAGCTTCGCGTCCTTCTTCGGCCCCTACGCCAGCCTCGCCAACATCTACTGGCTCTCCGCCCACTACGGCGGGCCGGTGGTGGACAACTCCACGGCCTTCACCGCCGTCGGCACGCCCATCCCGCTGCCGGAGGACGCCTTCCAGTTCGAGACCCGCGCGCCAGCCTCCGTGCCCATCCTCTTCCTGTACGACTCCGCGACGGGCGCGACGCAGGCTGTCAGCGCGGTGCCGGAGCCAACGGCGCTGGCGCTGCTGGCGGTTGGGCTGCTGGGCCTGCTGGGTGCGAAACGAGGCTTGAGGGCCGGGCACTGAATGCGGGCATCGCCCTCCCGGTGAAGACTTTGTCGGCATGGAGCACCGGCTTGCGTGGCGGAGCACTCCCGCTGCCGGCGCGCATCGCTTCCCTGGGCGCGAACAGCCCCTGGTAGCCGTTGGCGATGGAGTTTGCGATCACCGCACCGGGGTCGTGCCCGTCCGCTCGTAGCTCCGCCAGACGCTGGAGCTGCTGCTGGGCCGCGCGTGAGCTGATGGGCCTGCGGCGCTCCTGCCGGTCAGCGACCCAATCGGCCCAGAGAGCGGGCGGCAGCCAGCCTGGCAATTCCAAAGCATTCGCATCGAAACGGGGGGCGTGCTTGCGCGCCTCTTTTGGTGGTTGTTGACGGTTCCCTGATGGTTTGGGTGTCATGGGTGCGACCCCTTGCGTGCATCCATGCGACCCCTCCGCCGCATCCATGCGACGCGTTGCATGGGCGCCATCCGTCGCTTCTTCGGTGTCCGTGGCGCCCAACGCGGCGATGCGGTCGAGGTGCAGGTGATAGCGCGGCGTCTGGCCCGGCTTGCCGCCCTTGGCGTTGGCCACCACGGATAGAAGCCCGGCCCGCACGAATCCGTGAACGATGCGCTGCGCCTGGCTGCGCGAGATGCCCACCTTCTGGGCAATCCTCGCCATCGAGGGAAACAGGCTGCCACCCTCGTCGTTGCACCAGTCGGCCAGGGCGACCGCGGCCAGCTTGGTGGTGGGCGGCGAGATCGGTGCGTTCAGCACGATGCTGACGGCTCGAATGCTCATGCACCCTCCGCCATCAACAGCGACCGCCGGGTCATGGTTCTCACGCTCAAGGCTTTGACTCCCATCTGGACATGGGAGGGATCTTGGCCCGCTTGGGCCATTTCGCGTTACGTGGGGGTTGATGGTCAGAACGGCCGCGCGGGGCCGCGCCATCAGGGCTTGAAGGGAAAGATACGAAGTCTTGACCAACTCAAGCCCTGCTCCCACCCGATCAGGCCAGCGCCCTCGCCTGCACCTCTTCCAGCCGCGCGTAGGAAGCCTCCATCCCCTTGTCCATGCCGCTGGCCAGCATGGCCGCACGGGTGGCGGCGTCGGGCAGGGTCATGCGCATCGTCATCAAGGTGCCTTCTCCGTCCGGCTCGAAGTGCGTTTCGACGTGGTTGTCGGGCGTGGGGTCGGGCAGGTGCATGCGCTCGACGTGAACGATTTTGCTGAAGGGCTGCAACTCGACGTATTCGCCCGTCAGGCTGAAGCCGCCGCCCTGGCCGTTGCTCCACTCGTAGCGGATCTTGCCGCCCGGGCGCACGTCGCTGATGCACACGGGCATGGTCCAGCCGTCCGGGCCCAGCATCCATTGCTGGACGATGGCAGGCTCGGTGTGGGCACGGTAGACGGCCTCGGGCGGGGCCTTGAAGCGGCGGGTGACGACGATGTGGGTGTCGCCCTCGGTCACGAGGGTCATCTTGTTGCTGCTCATGTCGGATTTCCTTTAGGGGTCATGGCGGCCAGAACGTCGTCCAGCCGGTCGTAGTTGCGGGAGAGCGCCTGATGCAACTCGGCCAGCCATCGCTCGATGGCACCAAGGCCGGCCGTGTTCAGGCTGCACGGCCGCTTGGTGCCTTCGACGCGCCGGACGATCAAGCCGGCGTCGTGCAGAACCTGCAGGTGTCGCGACACCGCCGGCTGGCTCATGGCAAAAGGCTCCGCCAACTCCTTCACCGTGGCCTCGCCCCGCGCGAGCCGCGCCACGATGGCGCGCCGGGTGGGGTCGGACAAGGCAAAGAAAGCGGCGTCGATGTGTTGCATAACAACAATGTTATATAACTATCTTGTTATCGTCAAGCACACCCGCCCAAGGCCCGAACGGGGGCAGTAACGCTCGCTCACACTCGCCAGGCGCTCAAGCGTTCCCTGGCCAGGCCTGCCGCGCAAACATAGCGTTTGCCCCTACCCCTCACCGTCGCGGCGCACTCCTGCACGCGCCTCGGGAACGCATGGCGAACGCAGCAACTCCCACACAGATCAACGTCGCAGCCGCCGGCGTCCGCGAAGACCGGCTGGCGCTCTGGCGTGAACGCCACACCCGCATGCTGCGCATGGTGGTGGGCAGCTATGCCGTCGACACGCTGCTGCTGCTGGCCTTCTGGTTGACCGGCGCCGTGCCGCTGGCAAGCGCCTTGCTCTACGGCGTGACGGCGGCGGCCAGCAGCCTGGGCTTCTATGCGGTCATCCAGTGGGCGCCGGCCCCCTGGTTCAAGCGGCACGTGATCGTGCTGCTGCAGATGGTCGTCGCCGTGCTGCACAACCTCGCCTTCGTGGTCTGGGCGCCGCAGGTCGGGGCGTTGATGCTGCCGGTGCTGTTCATCGTCTACGCCTTCGGCACGCTGAGCATGCGGCGCGGGCTGCTGGTGACCACCTGCCTGGGGCTGACCGTGCTGGTCGGTATGGCGCTGGCAGAGAGCGAACCGTTGGCCTTTCCCATGGCGACGCTGGCGCAGCGGTTGATGTGCGGCCTGTGGGTCTCCTCCATCCTGGCGCGCTGCGTCTTCATCGGGCGGTTCGGCGCCCGCATCCGGGAATCTCTCAACCGGCGCAACGTCGAGCTCGAGGTGACCCATGGCCAATTGGAGGCGCTGGCGCTGCGCGACGAACTAACCGGGGCGCTGAACCGGCGCAGCATCATGCAGGTGCTGGCTGGCGAAGCCTCGAAGTTCGAGCAGGGCGGCCCGCCTTTCGGGGCGGCTTTGTTCGACCTCGACCATTTCAAGCAGATCAACGACATCCACGGCCACGTCGTCGGCGACCACGTGCTGCGGCGCTTCACCACCGTCGTGGCGAGCGAACTACGCAGCGGCGACCGGCTCGGGCGCTACGGCGGCGAGGAGTTTCTCGTCGTCGTCGGCGCAGGAACCAGCCTGTCCGCCTTGCTGCGCGTCGGGGAGCGCGCCCGCCACCGGCTCGCGGAGGTGGACTGGGCCGATCTCTCCCAAGGCCTGTCCGTCACGGTGTCGGTGGGCGTCGCGCTGGCGCGAAACGGCGAGTCCACAGAGGCCCTGATCGAGCGCGCCGACGGCGCCTTGTACCGGGCCAAACGCGAGGGCCGCAACCGCGTATGCCTGGACGGTGCCGCAGATCAGGCCAGCTCCGGCATCCCCCTCAGCGCCTGATACACCATCAGCGACGCATGCGCGTCATTCGCCGCGTACTGCAACTGCTGCTGGCTCAACTTGCGGGCCGCCCAGTTGGACGTGGTGACCTTCTTGGACTTGGGCATGCGCTGGCCCAGCACGATGGCGACGGCCGCCCTCAAGCCCACGGCCTGCTTGAAGCCCAGGCGGCGCACCATGTACGACACATCCACGCCGCCCGCCAGTGTCACGCTCAGCTTGCGATGCAACGGGGCCTTGTCGGAAGCGATGCCGAAGCCCACCTTGGCGATGGCCTCCGACTCCAGCATCGCGCGCAGGAAGCCGGCCGTCTCCGGCGCCTCCGTGTGGATGATGAAGGCGTGCTCGGTGGTCGCGAACTGCACGATGTGCGGACCCGTGGGCACGCCGCCGGCGACGAACATGGGCTTGCTCTCGGTATCGAAGCCAACATGCCCCGCCTTGCGAAGCTCGCTTTCGGCGAACTCGCACTGCGCCGCGTCGTGAAGCACGTGGATGCGGGCCAGCGGCAATGCGGGGTATAGCGGCAATGCCGCAATCTGTTCGCTGGTGGGTCGCTCCATGGGGGCAGTATGCATGGGGCGTGCATCGGTCCCCAGGCAGTCATCCGGCTCCCCGCCCTATCTACCCGCATCCACGAACGCCGTCAGGCGTTTGTGTGCCAAGAACTGGCGAAAGGATCTGAACACACCCCACAGCACGTAGCCGTTTAGGGCCAGCGCCCCGACCGCAAGGAACCACCGGACATCAGGCTTCACGGCTGCCCAAGACAGCACGTAGGGCAGTTGGGCCAGATTGAAGGCGACCAACAAAACGATGCCGACGACGATGTCGCCGACGTGCCGCTCCAGGACGATGACCTCCCCGGTCTGCAGGTTCGCCCAGCCGTAGATCTTCCTCCAGGCGTCGGGCCTGGGCAGTGCCAGTGCCAGCGGCACACCTTCCAGGACATCGGGGTGACCCTCGACGCGAGCGTCATGAACCCTCAGGCCGTCGGCCTTGAAGCCGAACTCCGTCCACTGCCCGTTCTTCCACGCTTTGGGGTGAACCGAAAACACCCGGTCGAAGGTGATCTTCTGGATGTGCATGCTACCTCCAGCGGCCTCCATTCCGCAGAGCGCTGGAGGCGGGCCGGGCTTACTGCGCCACCGTTGCAGGCGCTGAGTGCGCCGTCGCCTCGGCCTCCCCACGCTCCCGCGCAATGCGCGCCACGAGCTGCTTGAACGCCGGCGCGGCGCGCATCGCCTGGTAGCGGGCCTGGGCCTCCACATAGGCCTTGCCAAAGGCGTCGGGTGACTCGCTGCTGTCCAGTTGGGCCAGGCCCGAGCGGCGGTAGATCTCGAGGTCGGCGATCACCTCGGCGCGGCTGCGGGGCATGGGCATGTAGGCGTGCACCTCTGCGCTCGTGGGCATGTCGCCAGCCGGCGCGCCATGGGCGACGGCGGTGGAGCCCACCAGGGCGGTCAGGGTGGCGAGGGCGAGGTTCTTGAAAAGCATGGCGGTACTCCAAAGGGGCTCAAAGGTGAGGTAACCACCGCCAGGCCGCTTGCCGTGGCGGTGCAGGCGTTTGTGTTCGCCTGCCCCTGGGAATACATCCGAGGCCCGAGCTTTATTCCAGCCCGCCGTCGCTCACCGCCTGGGCTCAGATCGCCAGTTCGTCGGCGCGCGCCCGCTCGCCGTGCCGCCTGGCGCGATGCGCCCATGCCTGCAGCAGGTCGAGCGTGAGCAGGTGCTTGTCGTCACCAGTGCGGTTGGCGAGCGCCGTCAGCTCTTGAGCAAGCGCCTGCCGCTGGGCGCGGGGCAGCACCGCGATCAGCGCCGTCACGAAATGGTCCTGCGCCGCGATCAGGCCCTTGAAATGCTCGGCCGTGAACGGTATCGGGTCGATCGACATGGTTCCCCCTCGGACGCTTCGTTGCGTGTTTGGTTTTCTTGATTCCCTTTCGGCCCAGCGTAGACGGGTTGCCCCGTTGCGTTGAACCCCGCGAGTGAGCGGCGACCCACAGTGCAATGGGGCGCTAGCGTCGGAAACCGGGAATATTCGTGGTTTCTGATACGTGCAGCCGCCCGCTATCGGCAAGGCCTGACCCTCTTGCCTCGCGGCAAAGACAAACGGCGGCCATCGGCCGCCGTCCTTGCTTGCACCGGCGCCGCAGCACCGGTCATCGAGCCATCAACTCAAGCCTTGCGGCGGCGCGCGAACGCCAGGCCACCCAGGGCCAGGCCCACCAGGGCCAGGCTGGCCGGCTCAGGCAGCGCGCCCACATCGACATTGATGGACGTGCTGAAGGCCGGCGCCCCCGTGGCGTTGATGACGCTCAGCATGAAGTTGGTGCTGCTGGGGCCGTTCGGGTTGAAGGCGAAGCCCGAGAGGAACCCCATCTCCAGGTTCCAGGACTCCAGCCAGGCGTTGCCGGCCTGGATGTCCGTCTGCGTCAGCAGGAAGCTGATGGTGTTGAGCGGGTTGAGGTTGTCGGTGATGGTCATGTTCACCGAGCAGCTCGTGCAGGAGCCCACGCTGAAACCGAAGTCGAAGCTCCAGTTGGCGCGGGTCTGGCCGGCGGGGGCCTGGGCGCTCAGGCCGGTGTTGCCGAAGTACGTGTCGACGCCGTCGGTGGGCATGGACACGCCGTCCTTGTAGGGGTGCGCGCCCAGCGCGGCCCATTGCCCCAGCGGGCCCGTGGCCGAGGTGACGAATTGCACGCCAACCAGGCCCTGGCTTTGGATCTGGGCGTTGTTGTCCCAAACGGCCAAGGGGGCTGGCGCGGCCAGCGCACCGAAGGTGCTTGCAGTCAGCGCAGCCAGCGCGATGAATTTCTTGATCATCTTGTGTCCTCGTTCAGTAGCAGAGTCAAAACGTGCGCCTCGGCTATTTCCAGAAGCGACAAGGACACCTAATGCAAGCTTCGGGCCACGGTAATTTTTCACAAAATTACCGTTTGGATTCAACAGCTTACGATTCAATTTGTTACCGCCACCATGAGCGCGTCGGACCGCTGTAAAGGATTTCGACAGGTTTTAGACAGGCAAAGATGAGATGCAAGTGCTAGGCAAGCCAGGCACGCCGTTTGCCCTGCGTTTTAGTGCGCCGCGGGCGTCAGGCATGGTCACGTCCGTGTGTCGACCGCCACCCAGTTCACCTCCCACGTCGCGCCGCCATCCGCCGAGAACGCCTGCTCGAAGCGGCAGCGGTCGGCGCCCTGCACCTCGATGACGAAGCGCGCGAGGATGGGCCGGCCGTTCAAGTCTTCGGCGCTGTAGAACACGCCGCGCGGGCCGCCGGCAAAGCCGCCCACCATGGGCTCCGCCAGCGAACCCACCGCCATGTTGGAGAAGTTCAGCGTCCAGCGCTGCCGCTCCACCTCGAAGAGCCGCAGCGACAGCGCCTGGATGCGCCCCTGTGGGCCTGTGACATCCAACTCAACGAGATTGCTGCGGCCGCCCAGCAGCGGGCGCACGAGCGTCGTGCCTGTGTACTCGACCCAACTGTCGGAGCCCGTCAACGGCTTCAGGCGGCGGCGCAGCGCCGTGTGCCAGTTGCCATGCTCGAAGTCGAAGTCCTGCGGCGCGCCGGCGGGCGTTGCAGGGAGAGCGGGAACAACGGGCGCGGCGATGGCGCCGGCACCGGCAACCGCAAGTGCCGCTGCGGCGGTACGGCGAGTGGGCATTGAAGGCATGGAGGATGAAGGCGCTGAGGGGTGACTAGACTGGCCCGATCCACTCTACGCAGCCCCATGTCCATCGCCAAGAAGGCACCTGAAGGTAACCGTTCGCGCCGCGGCAACGCCATCCCGGGCTGCGCGCTCACCGCTGCGCTCGCGGCCATCGGCGGGCGCTGGAAGCTCTTCGTCGTCTACCGCCTGGCCGACGGCCCCCTGCACTTCGCCGCGCTGCGCCGCAGCCTGCCCGACATGTCGGCCAAGGTGCTGACCGAACAGTTGCGCGAACTGCAGGCCGACGGCCTTGTCAGCCGCGACCGCACGGGGCCCGTGCCCGCGGTCGTGCAGTACGCGCTGACGCCGCATGGCCGCTCCGTGCTGCCGGTGGCCGAAGCCATCCGCGGCTGGGGCATGGCGCATCAGGCGGCGTTTGCGCCGCCCGAGGGCGCCATCGATGCCCGTGCGGCCTGTGACGCGCCCCGGCAGCCCGGCTAGACGATCTCTCGCAGCCTGCCCTGCCCCAGGCCGCGCAGCGTGTGGAACAACAGCACCGCGATGACCAGCGATGCGAGGCCCAACAGCAAAGCGGCCAACCCGTCGGTGACGCGAGACTGAGCGGCAGCGGCAACCTGCAGCGACGCGATCGCGCAGGCGGCGAGCGGGAAGCTGGTGGCCCACCAGATCGTCTTGAACGGCGCACGCAAAGCGCCGCGGAGCTGTGTGGAGAACACCACGAGCAACAGCAAGCCGATGCCGAACAGGCTGAAGCCCAGCAGATCGACCCGGCCGCCCGAGAGCGCCGCGTGGCTGGACGCACCGACGGCAGCGGGGGCCATGAGGATCAGCAGCGTGGGCTGCATGGCCACCGGCAGCGGCGCCCCGAACACCAGCCGTGCACCGACGACGGCCAACAGCGGCACGGACAGGGCCAGGCCCACGGCCCAGCAGAGCAGCAGCGCCTGGTGCAGTGGCGGCGGCAGTTGCAACGCCGGTGCGGCAAGCGGCACGTCCAGCAGGCCCACGGCCGGGACGATCCAGGCAGGCGTGGCCGTCGCGCGCCACTCACGCAGGCCCGCCAGCCACCGGTTGGCGACACGTAGCGTGAAGCCGACCATCAGCACCGCACCAGCACCCCACAGAGCACGCGCCAATGCGAGCGACAGCGGCGCCAGCACGATGGGCAGCAACAGCAGGTTGGCGATGAGCAGGCCGAACATGTGGCCGGCGACCGGGTGCCTGAACTCGGCTCTCACGGCGTCCGGTGCGAACGCGGCCTTCACGCCGTAGGCGGCCAGCAGCGCGGCAAAGACGGCGACGGCGCCCGCGGCGATCAGGTGCGAGATCACCTCGGGGAGCCCGAAGCGCGCGTGAGCCAACCGCCAGGCCACGCTCAGGCCGGTCAGGCCCATGCTGGACCCGAAAAGGGCAACGGGCAGGTATTGCAAGGGGCGCGTGGGTGTGGGCGCCGGGACGGTGGTGGTTGTGGGGGTCATGGCATCAGCCTCGGAATGCGGTCAATCCATTCTGGGAACGCGACCGCCCGGCACCAAGGCGTCGCGGCGAAAGTGACCATTGCACGGCGCGGTGAACTGACGCCGGGATCACAGACACTCGCGACCCATGGACCAGCTTCATTCCCTGCGCGTCTTCATCGCCGTGGCCGAGGCGGGGGGCTTCAGCGGCGCCTCGCGCAAGCTCAACCTGTCGCCCGCCAGCGTGACGCGAGCGGTGGCCGACCTGGAGGAGCACCTGGGCGTGGCCTTGTTCACGCGCACGACGCGGGTGGTGCGGCTGACCGATGCGGGCGCGAGCTACCTCGACGACTGCCGGCGCATCCTCACCGACCTGGACGACGCCGACAGCGCCGTGGCCGGCGTGCATGCGACGCCGCGCGGCCGGGTGACGATCACGGCGCCTGCCCTGTTCGGCAACCTCTACATCGCGCCGCTGGTGGCCGAGTACCTGGGCCGCTACGCCGAGACGCAGGCCCTCTGCCTGTTTGTGGACCGCGTGGTGAACATGGACGACGAGGCCGTGGACGTGGCGGTGCGCCTGGGCGACCTGCCGGACTCGTCGCTGCAGGCCGCGCGCGTGGGCACCATCCGGCGGTTGCTGATCGCGTCGCCGGAGTACCTGGAGCGCCGCGGCACGCCGCAGCACCCGAACGAGCTGCCCGGCCACACCATCATCTCCGCCACGGGCCTGACGCCCACCACCCGCTGGCCTTTCGCCGAAGGCGGCGAGCCGCTGGTGTGCGAGCTGCGCCCCGCGCTGATGAGCTCCACCAACGACGCCGCCATCACGGCCGCCGTCGCGGGGCTGGGCATCACGCGCATCATGTCCTACCAGGTACAGGACGCGCTGCGTGACGGCCGGCTGCGCATCGTGCTGCCCGAGTTCGAGCCCGGCCCCGTGCCCGTGCATGTGCTGCACCGGCAGGGGCGCCGCCCGAACGCCAAGGTCCGGGCGCTGCTGGACCTGCTCATCGAGCGCCTGCGGGCTCACCCCGCGCTCAATTGAGCTTCTGACGAACAAGGAAGTCGCGCATCAGCGTGGCGATTGCGGCGCTGTCCTCCTCCAGCGCGAAGTGGCCCGTGTCCAGCAGGTGCAGTTCGGCCTTGGGCAGGTCGCGCAGGTAGGGGTGGGCGCCGGCGGGCGGGAAGATCTTGTCGTTCTTGCCCCAGGCGATGAGCATGGGCGGCCGGTGCTTGCGGAAGTACGCCTGCCATTCGCCGTAGTGGCCGGGGTTGCTGCCATAGCTGTGGAAGAGTGCCAGCTGGATGTCCTTGTTGCCGGGGCGGTCCAGGTAGGCCTGGTCCAGCATCCAGGCGTCGGGGCTGAGGCTGGCCACGTTGCGTGCGCCTTCGGTGTACTGCCAGCGCGTGGTGTCCAGCTCCAGCGCCGCGCGCAACGGCTTGGCGTTGGCTTCGCTCTTGTCGGCCCAGTAGGCCTTGATGGGCTTCCAGAAGTCGTTGTTGATGCCCTCGTCATAGGCATTGCCGTTCTGCACGATGAGGGCCGTGATGCGCTCCGGGTGCGCTGCGGCGATGCGGTATCCGATGGGGGCGCCGTAGTCCTGCACGTACATCGCAAAGCGCGTGAGGCCCAGGGCCTGCGTGAACTTGTCCATCACCGCGCCCAGGTGATCGAAGCTGTACTCGAACTTGTCCATGGGCGGCATGTCGCTCTGGCCGTAGCCCGGGTAGTCAGGCGCGATCACGCGGTAGCGGTCGGCCAGGCGGGGAATGAGGTTGCGGAACATCTGCGACGACGTCGGGAAGCCGTGCAACAGCAGCAGCACCGGCGCGTCCTTGGGGCCGGCCTCGCGGTAGAACAGCTTCACGCCGTCGACGGTGACGGTGCGGTAGGCCACGCCCGCCGCCGCCACGGCGTTGGCAGGCACGGCGGCGGCGGGCGCGGCATGCGCGGCCAGGGACAGGGCGGAAAGGGCCAGCGCAATGGCGGCAAATCGGGCGCCAGAAAACGTCTTCATGTGAACTCCAGATCGAGTGAATCTCGGGTGGAATTCATTCTGGGGACGCAGGGGACAAGCAAAAACAGCGCGCGGCGAAAGTGACTTTTGCGTGCCGCGGCGAGGTGGCGCCGGGGTTGGCGCACGGGTTGGCACCGGGGTTGGCGCCAGGTCTTGCGCCGGGCGTCTGACTGGCGTTTTCCCAGGGAACGCCGCTTGCCCCAGCACCGTCGCTACGTTTTTACACATACATTCGCGACCGATTTCACGGGCCCGATCTGCCAAAAAGCTCCACGGGACAAGGCCTTGGCCGAAGATGCGGCAATCGCAATGCAGCCGAGCATTGACCCCGAGCACTTGAGGTTGCCTTGCCCTTTGCCTTGCCCTTCAGGACCCTGACCGCCGCACAGCGCACCGCGCGAGTGCGGCTTTGCGCATTGGCGGCCGCAATGGCTTGTTTCACGTCCGGCGCCATCGCCCAGGACGCATTGCTGGACGAAGCCAAGGCCCGCCTGAACCGCCGTGATGCAGCCGGTGCCTATGCGCTGCTGGCCGAGGCCGAGGCCCAGCGCGCAGGCGATGCCCGCTTCGACTACCTGCTGGGCGTGGCCGCGCTGGACTCCGGCCATGTCACCCGCGCCATCTTCGCCCTCGAGCGCGTGGTGCAGCTCAACCCCGAGGACACGCTGGCCCGCGCCGAGCTGGGCCGCGCCTACCTGGCCGCCGGCGACGCCGACGCCGCGCGCGAGCAGCTGCGCCTCGCGCGCAGCGGCAAGTTGCCCGCAGACGCATCGGCCGCCATCGAGCGCGTGCTGGGCGTCATCGACCAGGTCGCACCGCCCACTGCCGCCTCCGGACCGCAGGTCTCAGGCTACTTCGAGATCGGCGGCGGCTACGACAGCAACGTCAACAGCGCCACCAACCAGGGCGAGTTCGCCATCCCCGCCTTTGGCGGCATCCTGTTCCAGACCTCGCCCGAGAACCGCCAGCGCCACGACCTCGTGCTCACCGCCGCCGGCGGCGTCAACGCGGAAGCTCCGCTGTCGCCGACGTGGAAAGTTGTAGCCGCGGGCAACGCTCGCGCCACCGTGGACCGCGTCGTCCACGACATGAACACCGTCTTCCTCGACGCCACCGCGGGCCTGCGCCACACCGAAGGCTCGCAAAGCCAGCTCATCGCGCTGCAGAACGGCACGGCCTGGGTGGGCGGCCACCGCTACCGCACGGCCAACGGCCTGACCGGCCAGTGGCAGTTCCAGCTCGACGCCAATTCCCAGGCGAGCCTGTTCGGCCAGTGGTCGCACCAGGTCTATGACGGCCAGACGGAGCGCAACACCGACCGCTCGCTGCTGGGCCTGGGCTATGCACGCCAGTTCGCCGGCGGCGCGCTGGCCTATGGCAGCGCCTACGTCGTGCGGGAACGCGCCCTGACGAATGGCTTCGCGAACTACGGCCACCATGGCGGTGGGCTGCGGCTGGGCACGGAGCAGCGCCTGGCCACCGCCGTGACCGGCTTTGCCGAGTGGCAGCACGAGCAGCGCCGCTACGGCGGCACCGAGCCCTTTTTCGACACCGCCCGCCGCGACCGCCAGAACGACCTCTCCGCCGGCCTGCGCTGGACGGCCGACCCGAACTGGCAAGTCACCGCGCAGGCGCGCCGCGTGCGGGCGGCATCCAACGTCGTGCTGTACGACTACTCCCGCACCGTCTTCCAGATCACCGCACACCGGAGCTTCCAATGAGTTGTACCCCTGGGCTTCGGAACCGTTCCCGCACACCAGCGAACTACCTTCGCAACGCGCTGTCGCTGGCCGCGCTGTTCGTCGTCAACGGCATGGCCTGGGGCGCACCGGCGGCCACCGCGCTGTTCGCCAGCGGCGATGTGCGCGTGGTGTCGGCCAAGGGCGTGGTGCGTGACCTGAAAACGGGCGAGGTCGTCGAGTCCGGCGAAACCGTGCAGACCGGCAAGGGCAAGGTGCAGCTGCGCATGATCGACGGCGCCATGATGGCGCTGGGCGAGCGCACGGCACTGCGGCTGGACGACTACCACCTCGCCGGCCCCGCCGGCAACGAGGAACGCGGCTTCATGAGCCTGCTGGGCGGCCGGCTGCGCACCATCAGCGGCACGATCGGCAAGCCCCGGACCGACGACTACAAGCTCAACACGCCGTCGGGCACCATCGGCATCCGCGGCACCGAGTACACCGCCGAGATCGACAACGGCCTGCGCGTGGGCGTCATCGCCGGCCGCGTGGCCGTCTGCAACGACGGCGGCTGCGTGGACGTGGCCAAGGGCTTGTCGGCCTTCACGCCGAACAAGTCGGTAAAACCCAACGTCACCCCGCATCCGCAGGTCTACCTGCAGCCGGCCAATGCGGCCGACACCGAGACGGTGGCCGCCGCCTCGCCGTCACCGTCGCCGTCGCCCTCCCCGTCGCCTTCGCCCTCGCCCGCACCCTCGCCGTCGCCTGCTGCCGGCCCGGCGCCAGAAGGCGCGCGCCCCACGTCGGGCGAAAAGATCTCGCAGGAGCTGGCCACCCAGCCGCCTCCGCCTCCGCCTCCGCCTGCACCTGCACCGGTGCCCGCGCCTCCGGCACCCGCTCCCGCGCCTGCTCCAGCACCCGTGCCCGCTCCGGCGCCTGCTCCTGCACCTGTGCCCGCGCCACCTGCTCCGGCGCCCGCCCCTGCACCCGTGCCTGCACCGCCGGCACCCGCCCCTGCGCCGGTGCCCGCACCGCCCGCCCCGGCCCCGGCCCCGGCCCCGGCCCCGGCCCCGGCCCCGGCTCCTGCACCTGCACCTGCGCCTGCACCGGTGCCCGCGCCTCCGGCACCCGCTCCCGCGCCGGTACCAGCACCGCCGGCGCCAGCGCCCGCACCAGTTCCCGCACCGGTGCCCGCACCGCCTGCGCCGGCACCCGCCCCCGCGCCGGTGCCCGCACCGCCTGCCCCCGCACCAGCTCCCGCTCCCGCTCCGGCGCCCGCACCTGCACCTGCACCTGCACCAGCGCCCGCACCGGCTCCTGCTCCTGCTCCTGCTCCTGCTCCTGCCCCGGCCCCGGCCCCAGCTCCTGCACCAGCGCCCGCTCCTGCACCGGCTCCCGCACCCGCACCCGCACCCGCACCTGCACCTGCACCTGCACCTGCACCTGCACCTGCACCTGCACCTGCACCTGCACCTGCACCTGCACCTGCACCTGCACCAGCTCCCGCTCCTGCACCTG
>Ga0209257_1000355_pt1 | contig 93718 bp, 91 predicted proteins | sample AraplaCvi_mCL_r2_FD_184277 | JGI IMG/M metagenome (GOLD analysis project Ga0209257, IMG submission 184277) | Arabidopsis root microbial communities from North Carolina, USA - plate scrape MF_Cvi_mCL_r2 (SPAdes) (version 2) | ecosystem: Host-associated > Plants > Roots > Endosphere | place: USA...
TAGTAATGCCACGTCGATCACTCCAATTCCCCGCTCAATGTCGAGAGCAGGATTGTGTCTTATACGTGGGTCAGATTCGTTTGCAATTTATGCGGCAAAGTGGGTCAGTTTTCGCTGCAAATTAACAGTGACTGTTTCCCAGCGCGATTTGTCATCACTGCTGGCCCTGATCTTATCCAGCTCCTTTTTTGCTTCACGCAGTTCGATCTCACCTGGCTCTTCGTCCGTAGGCGTGTTGGCACACGGCGTGCTTGTGCACTTCGGCTTTAGCCGTTGTGCATCAAAGGCATGTGCTAGGGAGAAGGACATACATAGCAACGGAACAATCAACTTCTTGCTCATGCAATTACCTATCTGTTGGCGCGTTCAGATAACGGCCGACCTCGGAGATCAAGTGGCAGTTCTTATGAGAATCGGCGAGTACACTGATATTCAGGCCACCATCGTGCATTTATTTGGCAATCCGGGTTGGAGTCTCCGCGAGACAGATTCCGTCTTCGAAACCTTCTCCCTTTGGTGACGAGGTATCGGTACAGGTCAATACCCGTTTCCCATCAATGGTTTTGCGAAGATATATGCCATGTGCCTCGCCCCGTTCCTTGGCAGACAGGCCAGGCTTCTTCTCAATCCAGTCGAACTTGTAGCCGTTCGGCAGAAGTTGCAACGAAAGGTCCGGCTCTGCATATGGTGCGGAGGCGTCTTTGCCAGAGGCGGTTCGTCGCCAGATCGCGCGCATCATTGACGTTTCAACGTCGTACAGATAGTAATTTACGCTCGCCCGGAATTTATTAGGCCTGTATTCTACCGGGGAGCAATACAGGCGAATCAGTGCGTGCTTGGCCGAGGCTTCCGAGACCGCGACAGTATATTCAGGACAGGCGGCGTGATCTTCGCCCTTCGCAGATGCAATCTCAAATACATCGGTGCCATGCTTCCCGGCCAGGATCACACGGCCCTTATTCGGATCCAGCGTCATGGTAAATCCGATAGCTTTTACCAGCGGCATACTTAATCGAGCAGGGTCGGTTGTGTCGGAGTAAAGATTGACCAGACTCCAGCGCGCTTTGTCGTCATTTCCGTTGCGAACGCTCTCGATGACGGATTTTCCTTCGCGCGCAGCTCTGTCGCCCGGTTCCTCCCGGTCGATTTGTTCTTTGCAAATTCGATCTTTACAGCCAGCTACCTCCGTGCGCTGTTCTTGCGCCCAAATCGGACTTTGCAGCAAGCATGAGGCGACGAGTAGTGCAGTGTACTTAAGACGCATTTTTACCTGTTAGTGCAATTGTTAATGAAGGGTAAGGGGTCAATCCGATTTGTCAGTCCTTTTGTACGCTTTAGCGCATCAAGTCGAACTTCAAAATGCAAATGAGCTCCCTTATTAATCGTCGTCATGTTATCCGCATTTCCCGTGTGGCCACTTTTCCCCATGACTTCGCCGGCATGAAATACCTTTTGTTTGGCTGGCAGCTCGTCGAGGTGCGCGTACACAAATCCAACTGTTCCGCTCTTCTTCCCCGCCGCTCGAATCAGATCGGCTTGGTGGTCCGGTAAATCATCGATGTCGACCTCCAGAATCAGGGTGTTGCCATAGCCCTTCTTCGAGCTGTCGCGATAAGGATATGCGATGCCATCAGCAACGGCAAATATCGGCGTTCCAGGAACAGCGCAAAGGTCAATACCTTGATGCGGCTTTGCGCCGTTGTCTCGGACCATGCCAAATGTCGCGCCTTTCTTACTTGCCAGATTGGCCGTCCGTAAAGTGCAAGTGGCTAAGGGGTCATGCCACCCTTCTGTTGCTGGAGATGCAGGTGCCGGCTGTGATGTCGGTGGTGAAGGCGGCGGTGCAGGCGCTTTAGGAGGCTTGGGCGCCGGCTTCTCGGCTTGCTGTACTTTGGTAAGCGACGACGTGATTTCTGCAATTGTGCGCGGTTTCGTGGAGAGCGCCGCAGGATCATTGACGACAAAATGGTTGACGTTAATTTTGCTGTCAGTGAGGTTGAATAGCCAGCCCCTGTATGCCTTATGAGCATTGCCGTATTGCTGCACCAATTGTTTGGCAGTAGTTTCAGCCTTCTTTCTCGTTTCAGCGTTTTTAGACTTGATGCCAAGCTGGCCCGTGAGCGCGTCAAACCATTCATCATTTGTTCGGCTGCCCGCGAGGCCGAGCAGGCGGCGAGTGCCAAACACGCCTTCATGGTGGAGGAGGTATGCGAGTTTCGCCTTCTCCTCTGGAGGAAGCGCACTTGCGTCCAATTTTGATGCCTTTTCGAAGTCCCTGATGTTAATTTTGGCATAGGCGCCAAGGCTATCAATCGCATATTTGGCAACCAACCGCTTTGCGAGCAGGTTGGATTCACTTAAACCCTTGCAATCAGCATTCAGGAGCGTTCCAGGCTCACAGTATACGTGCTGCCAACCGCCGGCAAAGAACTGGCAAAGTCCTTGAGCCTGTTTGGGAGCATTTTCATTAGTTTTCTCGTCCCACTCGCCACTCTTTTTTGTAAGTGTTTCGGCTTGGATCATCGCGGCCAGCGCTTGAGGAGTGATCTGATAGCGCTTTGCAGAGTCGAGAATATATGCGCGATACTTTTCATTGGCTGGGTGTAAGCGCAGGTTTTCACTCGTGTAGATTGTCGCTATGGCCTGTACCGGCCTGCCACCCTCGACACGGGTTTCTTCGAGTTTTGTTTGCCCATTCTCCACTTGAGCATTGTGAGTAACGGCATTTTGCACATCGGATGAAGATGACGAGGCTGCGCCAGCCTTTGGTTGCAATGATCCTGCAGTTTTAAGCACGCGCGAATCAATATTGAGATTCCAGTCCCCGATGGGGAGAATATCGACTGCGAGCACCGATTCCATTTTCTTGCTAAGGTCCTCAATCCAGACTCGAAGGCCCTTTGTATGATCGTAAATCGCAAGCATGATGGAAGCATTTGCACCAAGGATGTGCGTACTGGTGGTACCGTCGTGTTCAACCTTGACTTGCTGGGGAGTGAAGGTCTTGGTGTCAATTCCACGAAACTTCAAATTGATCTTACTGTCCGGCGAATTGTCGCTGTCGCCGGGCAATAGCAAAATCTGATCGACCTTCAGGTTGTGAATTTGTCGCCCCTTTAGCCCATTGAGTGCGGCGATTGCGTCGACGGTGGTGCGATTTTTCCTGGCAATCTTCCAAAGGGTGTCACGCTCTTTGACTTTGTACTGTTGCATGTTATTTTCTACAGATGTTCTGTTTCGCGATCTTCATCGAGATCGCCGGGCTCAAACGTGACTTCCTCGTCTTCGTCAAGATCGCCTTCATTTGGAATTTGTTCGAACTGGCTGGACCAACCTTCGTATCCGACGAGTGCGAAGTATTCCTTGCTCGAATCCTGCGAATAGGTTGGTGTGGCACCTGTCCCGGCAATTTGGGACTTGTTGACGACCTCGCGAGATTGAGCATCAAAGAGCAAAACGTTTGCATCTTTTAACGCCATTCCCTCCGCACTAAATCCCAAAATCGTGATCTCATGCGGGCCAGCTTTATTTGGCTCCGTTGGTGCAAACTGGGCGAGCTTGGTCGGCAGGCCTGGAAGCAGGGCCGGTTTCGAAGCTCCGCCTTGGAAATCGTGCTTGGCCGCTTTGACCGTAAACTTGCCTGGGCAGGCGAAGGTGATATTGCCGCCTTCCAGAACAATGGAAGACTGGCCAGCATGCAGCACGATCTTCTTGTTGGCCTTGATCTCGATGCCCTCGTTGACCGACAGGACCACGACCTCTTTGTCTGCGAGAATTTCCAGCTCGCCGGTGTCGGCTTGCAGCGAAACGTCGCCATTGCCTGCGATGGCTTTGATGCCGCCCTCGCGCGTGAACAGGGTGGCGGCGTTGGCGGCAACGCTTGAATAGGTCTGCCCGGCCGTCAGGTGCAGGTCGGAGCCGCTGGTCCAGTGCAGTTGTTCACCTGCGAACAGCAGGGTGGAGGCGGGCGTGGCGAAGTTGATGCTGTCCACGCTGTCGATCACGGCGACGGCGCCGCCGAAGCGTTCCACCGGCTTCGCAGAGTCGAGGTCGCGGGCACCGTCTTTCGCGCGCTGGGCGGCGTGGCCGTTGACAGCGCCGGCGTACTTGCCTTCCTGTTTCGGGTCGAGCTGCTTGAGCATGTCCTGCTGCGCCTGGATGGCGTCGGTGCTGTACAGGGCGTGCTGCTGGGCGGCAGGCTTGGCCAGGCTTTCGGCCAGCTTCTGGCTGGAGCGCAGGCGTTCGATGGCGTCGTCGGCTTCGAGTTGGGTCGAGCTGATGCCACTGCCTTGCGCGCCGCGGCGGCTGGTGGTCAATAGCAGCCCTTCGCCGGAGCGCAGCACGGCCCAGGCGTCGGTGCGCAATTCGAATCCGGTGCCACGGTGCGCGCCGCGCGTGGCGGAATCGGGCGCCTGGTGCACGATGTGGCCGAGATTCAGCTGGCTGGCGGCCGTGCTGCTGGCAAGGCGCATGCGCAATTGTTGGCTGGTGTCGTCCAGCACCCATTGGTTATAGCCGCCGCCATCGAGGGCGTGGCTGTGAATGCCGGAAATCACACCGGCGTGGTTGGCGCTGGAGTCGACGCCGGCCGAGAAGGGCGGGCGGTCGCTGCCGGTATAGAGCTGAGCCACCACGATAGGGCGGTCGATATCGCCTTCGATAAAGTCGACCAGCACTTCGGTGCCGATGCGCGGCGTGAACTGCGTGCCGAAGTTCGGGCCGGCCAGGGCTTCGGAGACGCGCACCCAGGTGCCGGAGCTGTCGTCGCCGGGCGCATTGCCTTCCGTGTCCGTGTTGTGATTGGCTCCGCCCGGATTGGCGCCCGCGCCGCGTTGCCATGGGAACTGGATGCGGATCTGCTGGCCGCGTTGCGTTGTGTTGGCTGCATTCGGCAAGCCGACCACCAATGCCGTTTGCGCTCCGAGTGCGGCGCCTTGCACGCGCTGTGCCGTGGCGGATGGTACCAGCGGCACGGCGGAGCGCACGCAGGCGAAGCGGTTGCGGTAAGTGCCGGGAGCCACGCCTGGGCCGGCTTTCAGCGATGGCGTGAAGTTGTTGCGGGCTTCGTGCTCGACCCACAGCGTGGTGAATTCGTCGCCGTCGAAGCGTTCATGGCCGGTCAGCGCGAAGTTGCTGCCTGCTGCCAGGCGGCGTGCCGATCCTTCGCCGGTAAATTGTTTGTTCGCCAGTTCGGCAGCCTGCAGCATCAGCAGGCTGTGGCCGTCGGCCTCTCCGCTGGCGGTGTAGCTGCGTTCCTCGCTGCCGTCGTAAATGGAGATCGATGGCAGTTCGCCGGCATCGAGATTGCTGGTTTGCTCGGCGGCTGGCGCCGACACTTGTGCCGGGTCCCAGCTTGCGATGCTGATGGCGTTGGGGGCGATGGCGCGGCGCGCAGCGAACTGGTCGATCGAGTCGTCGCGTTCCGTGGCGCGCACGCCGTGGAAGCGCAGGGCTTGTACGGCAGGGCGCGCGGCCTGGCTGTCGAATACCACGACGCGGTGGCGCGACTGGCCGTCCTGCGTAGCCTGCTCGTCCTGGTCATGTTCGAAGCGCCAGTTCAGGCCTTCGGAGGCCAGGATGCGGCACAGGAAATCGAAATCGCTTTCGCGGTATTGCGTGGTGGTGGCGCGCGGCGCCAGCGCCCGCGTGACATCGAAATCGAGCCTTAGCTGCGTGTAGTCGGCCAGCAGTTCCTGCACGATGTCGCGCACCGACTTGTCCTGGAAGATGTAGTTGTCGCGGCGCAGGCGCAGCAAGGCCAGCGCCGGTTCCAGGCGCAGGCGGTAGCGTGCCACGCCGCCGTCGGCGCCAAGCCAGCTGGCTTGCGTGCACAGGCCGTGCCAGGAACGGCGGCTGCCATCCGGCTGCAGCAGGCGGATGGTGAGTTCTTCGCCGATGAACTGGCCGAGATCCAGGCTGGTGGATGTGCTGAGCGCATCGACGTCGAAGCAGAACAGTTCATTCACGCCTTCGCGGCCGACAAAGCGTTCCGCCATCAGGCTTTCTGGCAAGCCGGATTCCTGGGCGCTGGAGAGCGTCAACAGGCGGCCGTGCTGGGCCAGGCCTGTCCCAAACAGCGACCGCATCACGGCAGGGTAATGGTAACGTGGGCCTGGCGCGGCGCCATGCGCACCACGTCGTTATAGGCGCTCACCTGCTGCGCCGTATGGCTGGACAGCGAAGTGCGCAGGCCGATATACGCCAGCGCGGAAATCAGTGCGAACACGGAGCACAGCACCCACAGCGGCAGGTCGCTGCGCAGCTTGTGCATCACCTGGTCGGGACGTTCTGCATGGGGTGCAAAGCCTGGACGGCGGCCTTTCATGTGGGCGATTTCGTCGCCCAGGCGGCTGGTCAGGTAGCCCAGTTTCTCCGAGCCTTCCAGGATGTAGCGGCCCTGGAAGCCGAGCAGCAGGCACATATGGAACACTTCCAGCGCTTCCACGTGTTCGCTGCTGCGGGTGCGCAGCGCATCGAGGCGGTTGAAGAAGTTCTCGCCGGCGAGCTGGTCGCCGAACAAGGTCAGTTGCAGCGGCTTCAGTTCCCATGCGTCGCGGATGGAGAAGTGCGAGCGCAGGATGATCTCGTCGACCGCGGCGCAGAAGGCGTATTTGGCGGCGTCGATATCGTCGGCGGAAGCGTTCTTCTTGCGCGCGTTGCGGCCGAAGTCGTCCAGGAAGCGCGTCATGCGCGACTGGAATTCGGCGTGGTCCTGCGGGGCGCTGCCGTTCTTCAGCATGAACAGGGCGTAGAAGCCGTCGTACATCATGTCCAGCAGGCTACCGTTGGCGGTTGGCGCGGCGATTGGTTCGGCAATAAGTGAAGGTGGGGCGATGGTGTTCATGTTCTGCTCTGTTTCAGGAGTTCACAGCAATCAATTCGAGACGCAATTCGCGCATGCCGGATGGGGCATAGATTTCAATGGACTGGGCCTGCAGCATGCGCTCGTACAGCGGGCCTTTTGAGTCCAGGGTGAAGTAGCAGGTGTCCGGACGCACCGGCACAGCGGCAGGTACTTGCGGAGCGTGCGCCAGGCGCACGCCCGGCATGGCCGACAGCACCAGCTTTTCGACGTCGTCCGGTGCGCCGACCTTGAAGCGCAGCGGCACCACTTCCACCAGTTCGACGGCCGGCATTTCGGCGCCGACAGCCAGGTAGAAGGTGGTGTCTTCGCTGATCTTGCCGGAATCGAGCATGCCGCGGTGGTGGGCCGGCTTCGGCTGCGACAGGGCGATGGCGAAGTAGCGCGAGGAGATCACGGTGTCTAGCAGTTCGCGCACGATCATGTAGAGCTGCGAAAACGCCGGGCCGGGATCGTCGTGGCGGTAGGGCGGCAGGTCGGACAGCGACCAGCTGCGCGAATACGTCATCAGCGCGCCGGCCAGCGACAGCAGCTGTTCGTACAGGCGTTCCGGGTGCAGCTCCGGATTATGGTAGTAGTGCGACAGCGAGGCGAAGGCGGTGCTTGCGGTATGCAGCAGCCAGAAGGTCGACATGTCGCCGCTGCGGAATTCAATCACGTTGCGGCTTGGCTCGCGGTGGTGGCCGTACAGCGCATTGACCTTGGCCTGCAGCGCATCGAGCAGGCGGCGCAGTTGCAGGAACAGGGGCTGCGCGGTGCGGATGGTCAGGCTCGGCGGCACGAAGCCCGGATCGAGCTCGAAGCCGCCGGTGGACAGGCGGCGCAGGCGCAGCAGCGGCAGGCACACATAGCCTTCGCGCGGTTCGGCGTCGGACACCAGGCGCAGCGATTTTTTCAGATAGGCCAGTTCGGCTTGCGCCGCTTGCGTGTACAGGTCGGGAGTGTCGGCATTGGCCTGCGAGAAGCGGGCGCCGTTCGACGGCTGGCCCGCTTGTGCGAAGTTCCCGCCGAAATGCTTGAACACGGGCAGGGCGGCATACCAGGTCACGCTGTGCTGCGATTGCGCGAGCTGGCCCAGGTCAATTGCTTCCGGCAGGTTGTCGTGGCCGGGCGCTTCAATCAATTCTCCGTCCGGCAATACCAGCGACAGTTCGAGCAGGCGCAGCGTGTTATGCGCCAGGGCTTCCATGTCGATCGACAGGCGATCGACGCCCCAGGCATACGGGTGCACGGCCTTTACGCTGCGATGCAAACGGTGCTCGTGATAGCGGTCCTGCTGCTGGAAATGCTGGGGGCGCAGAAACAGTCCTTCCCCCCATAACACTTTGCTGGCCATCTATGATCCTTCTGATAATTGTTTTCTGGTAAGTGCCAGAACAATAACACTTCCTGAAAAAGCCTGTATTAAAAGGCTCAATCGTGCGCGGGGATGTGGAAATTGGTGAGATTCAATTGTGCGTAGGTAATATTTTTTTTCTGCTAACGTTCGTCCGACGCAATTATTGTAAAAAAGCTATTTGTCCGTTCGATGAGGTTAGTTATGAAGAAAATCACTGTTATCTCCCGCGTTTTGTGCATCGCAGCAATCGCTGCATCCCTGTCTGCCTGCCAGACCATGGAACCTAAAGTCGCCGCTCCGGTAAAGCCGAAGCTGGAAGACATGCTGGCCCGTGCTACCGAAGCCAAGGTGGCCGGTAAACAAGAGCAGGCCATCACCCTGTGGAAGGAAACCGCCACCGCATATCCCGCCGACAAATCGCCATGGGTGAACATCGCCCAGTCCCGCTATGACGCAGGGCAATATGGCGAAGCGATCGTGAGTGCCCAGGAAATCCTGGTGCGCGATCCGTCCGACCAGCTGGCCAACAGCATCATCGCCATTTCCGGCCTGCGCCTGTCCACCCGTGCCCTGGGGGACCTGAGCCGCCAGAACAACCTGTCCGGTTCCATCCGTACCGAATCGCAAGACCTGGCCAAGCTGCTGCGCGAGAGCCTGGGCGAAACCGTGCTGGTGCCAAACAGCGACAAGAAGCCGCAAACCCGCACCAGCAGCAACAGCACCGCCAATGCCGCTGCCAACGCTGTCCGTAGCAGGGCACAGGCGGTGAAACCACCTGTATCGACCCCTAGCGCCGACCCATTCGGCGCACTGAAATAACCACCAAGTCCAAAGAAGGAGAAGCCATGTCCAAAAGCGAAAGCGTCCAGAAGCGCCTGCAGAAAATCCGTCCGCCACGGGTCCAGATGACCTATGACGTGGAAATCGGCGACGCAATCGAAAACAAGGAACTGCCCTTTGTGATGGGGGTTGTCGGCGATTTCGGCGGCAATTCCGAGGTGGAGAAGAAGCGACTGAAGGATCGCAGCTTCGTCAACATCGACCGCGACAACTTCGACGAAGTGATGAAGGGCGTGGAACCGCGCGCTGCCTTCCGCGTGCCGAATGAGCTGGGCGGCGAAGGCCAGTTCGGCGTCGACCTGAAATTCAAGTCCATTTCGGACTTCCGCCCTGAGTCCGTAGTGGAGCAGGTGGCACCGCTGCGCCAGTTGCTGGAAGCGCGCAACAAGCTGGCCGACCTGCGCAACAAGCTGGCCGGCAACGACAAGCTGGAAGATTTGCTGAACGACGTGCTGCGCAGCACCGAGAAGCTGGCCGAACTGGGCCAGAAGCCTGAACAAGGAGAATAAGATGTCGGCCCAATTGAACGCCGGTGGTGCACTGGCCACCGCGGAAGTAAACCTGCTCGACCAGATCGTCGAGCAAAGCAAGGTCGCCAAGTCGACCACCGAGCACGCCCGTGCGAAAGACATCATTTCCGAACTGGCGCAGCAAGTCATGGCCGGCACCGTGGTGGTGTCGGACAACCTGGCCGCCACCATCGACGCCCGCGTGGCGGAACTGGATCGCCTGATCTCCTCGCAGCTGTCGGTGATCATGCACGCGCCGGAATTCCAGAAGCTGGAAAGCAGCTGGACCGGCCTGCACTACCTGGTCAAGAACACCGCCACCAGCACCGGCCTGAAGATCAAGATGCTGAACGCGACCAAGAAGGAACTGGTCAAGGACTTCCAGGGCGCCCTGGAATTCGACCAGAGCGCGATGTTCAAGAAGGTCTACGAAGAAGAATTCGGCACCTTCGGCGGTGCGCCATTCGGCGCCTTGCTGGGCGACTTCGAGATCACCCGCCAGCCGGAAGACATGTACTTCATCGAGCAGATGTCGCACGTGGCGGCTGCCGCCCACGCGCCTTTCATCAGCTCCGCATCGCCTGAACTGTTCGGCCTGGAGACCTACGCCGACCTGGGCAAGCCGCGCGACCTGTCGAAAGTCTTCGACACCGTGGAATACGCCAAGTGGAAGTCGTTCCGCGAGTCCGAGGATTCGCGCTACGTCGGCCTGACCTTGCCGCGCTTCCTGGGCCGCCTGCCGTTCAACCCGGCCGATGGCGCCACCGTGGAAGGCTTCAACTACGTGGAAGACGTGGACGGCACCGACCACCAGAAATACCTGTGGTGTAACGCTGCCTACGCCTTCGGCGTGCGCCTGACCCGCGCCTTCGAGGACTTCGGCTGGTGCGCCGCCATCCGCGGCGTGGAAGGCGGCGGCCTGGTGGAAGACCTGCCGACCCATACCTTCAAGACCGACGAAGGCGAAGTCGCGCTGAAATGCCCGACCGAAATCGCCATTACCGACCGCCGCGAGAAAGAGCTGAGCGACCTTGGCTTCATCTCGCTGGTGCATTGCAAGAATACCGACTACGCGGCCTTCTTCGGCGCGCAGTCTGCGCAGAAAGCGCGCAAGTACAACACCGACGCTGCAAACGCCAACGCCGTGCTGTCGGCCCAGCTGCAGTACATCTTCGCCGTGTCGCGCATCGCCCACTACATGAAGGCCATGATGCGCGACAAGATCGGCAGCTTCGCTGCCGCTTCGAACGTCGAGGATTACCTGAACCGCTGGCTGACCCAGTACGTGCTGTTGGACGATAACGCCAGCCAGGAGCAAAAAGCGCAGTTCCCGCTGCGTGAAGCTAACGTGCAAGTGTCTGAAGTGCCTGGCCGTCCAGGCGTGTATCGCGCTGTGTCCTTCCTGCGTCCCCACTTCCAGCTCGACGAGCTGTCCGTCTCACTCCGTTTGGTCGCGGAGCTGCCGCAATCGACCAAGTCTTAATTTTTATTTTTCAACACAGAAAGGAATACCATGGCAATCGACGTTTACCTGCAAATCGACGGTATCAAAGGCGAGTCCACCGATACCTCCCACAAGGATTGGATCGAAGTCAAATCCGTCCAGTGGGAAGTCCTGCAGCCAAAGTCGGCCACCGCATCTACTGGCGGCGGCCACACCGCGGAACGCACCGAGCACCGCGATATCGTCATCAACAAGCTGGCCGACCTGGCTTCGCCGCTGCTGCTGCAGAATTGCTCTTCGGGCAAAACCCTGCCAAAAGCGAAAATCGAATTCATGCGTGCTGACGGCCAGGGCGACCGCGTCAAGTACTTCGAAATCGAACTGGAAAACGTGCTGATCTCCAGCGTGGCTCCAGAAGTTCGCCAGGGCGACATCCTGGGCGAAGACGTTTCGCTGAAATACTCCAAAGTGAAGTGGAAGTACACCCAGCAGAAAGTCAACGGCGGCACCGGCGGCAACACCTCCGGCGGCTGGGACCTGTCGACCAACAAAGTAGCTTAAGCGGGGACTGAATGACGGTAAGGGGATTTGCACCGGGGCTGATGGACCGGTTGCTCCAGCCTGGCGACGGCTCCGGCAGTGCGGCCGTCTACCGCATGTCGCTCGACGAGATGAAGGACTCCGTCGCGCGCGACCTGGAAGCATTGCTGAATACCCGTACCGTCATCCCTGAGCATCTGCTCAAACGCTTTCCGGAGTGCGGTCGTTCCATCGTCAGCTATGGGCTGAACGATTTCGCCGGCATGTCGCTGGCGAGCCCGGACGACCGCGCTGCCATTTGCCAGGGGCTGGAACGTGCCATCGCACGGCATGAACCGCGCCTGCGCAATGTACGGGCTTCGCTTGAAATGCAAGAGGGCGGCATCGACCGCCTGAATTTCGCCATTACGGCGCTGCTGGTGCTGCACGCAGCTCAGGAACCGGTCAATTTCGACGCGGTCCTGCAGCCATCCAGCCTGCAATACACGATTAGCAAGGCACGCCGCGCGCTGCCGGGAGCATGATTTGGAAGAGTTACTGCCGTATTACGAGCGCGAACTGGGTTTCCTGCGGCGCTATGCGCGCGAGTTCGCCGAGCGTTATCCCAAGATTGCTGGCCGCCTGCTGATTGGCGGCGAGGTATGCGAAGACCCGCATATCGAACGCATGATCCAGTCCTTCGCGCTGCTGAATTCGCGCGTGTCGAAGCGCCTGGACGACGATTACCCCGAATTTACCGAAGCACTGTTCGAAGTGCTTTATCCGCACTACCTGCGCCCGTTTCCATCGTGCTCGATTGCGCGCATGGATTATGCCGCTACCGCCGCCCAGCTGACGGCGGCCAGCGAGATCGCGCGCGGAACGGTGCTCAACACGCGGCCCGTCAATGGCGTCGCGTGTACTTTCCGTACTTCCTATCCGGTGACAGTGGCGCCGTTGGCGCTGAGCCGGGCTTCGTTCACGGCCGCATTGGCGGCGCCGGAAGCGGTGCAACTGCCGCCGGGCGCCGGCGCCGGCCTGGCGATCACGATTGACTCCTTGTCCGAGCAGATCGGCTTGCCCGCGATGGGCGTCGCCAGCCTGCGCGTCTTCATCGACGGCGAGCCTTCCTTCTGCGCCGCGATGCGCGATGCCCTGTTCATGCGCAGCGCCAAGGCCTGGGTAGAGTGCGACGGCAATGGCCGCTGGCTGCCGCTGGCGCGCATCCCGGTTGCCGCCGCTGGCTTTGAGGAAGAGGATGCGCTGATCGACTTTTCGGCCCGTTCGCACCAGGCGTACCGCCTGTTGACCGAATATTTCTGCTTCCCCGAGAAGTTCAATTTCTTCGACATCGACCTGGCGGCCCTGTGCGCGCTGCTGCCGGTCGGCACCAAGCGCCTGACGCTGCATATCGCGATGAGCGGCCTGCGCCCGGATTCGCATGTGGCGCGCATGCTGTCGACGCTGTCGACCAACAACCTGCTGCTGGGCTGCACCCCGGTGGTCAACCTGTTCCGCCAGCGCGGCGAGCCGATTCGCATTTCGCATACGGCTGCCAGCTATCCGGTGCTGGCCGATGCGCGCCGCGCCTACGCTTACGAGGTGTATTCGATCGATGCGGTGCGCATGGTGCGCCAGACGCCGCAGGGCGAATCGATTGTGGAATTCCGGCCGTTTTACTCGCTGCGCCACGGCGAAACGCCGGAAAAGCACGGCCACTACTGGGTCATGCGGCGCGACGAACAGATGGCGCACAAGAGTCCCGGCTATGAAACCGAAATCACCGTTGTCGACATCGATTTCGATCCGGCGGAGGTGGAAACCGACACCCTGAGCCTGCAACTGACCTGCACCAACCGCGACCTGCCGGCATCGCTGGCCTATGGCCTGCGCGGCGGCGACCTGTTCCTGGAGGGCGGTTCCAGCGTGCGCAGCATCAGCTTCCTGCGCAAGCCTACGCCTTCCCAGCGCTTTGAGCGTGGACATGGCGCGCACTGGCGCCTGGTGTCGCACCTGTCGCTGAATCACCTGTCGCTGTCGGGCGGCGGGCTGGAAGCCTTCCAGGAAATGCTGGGGCTTTACGATTTGCCGCGTTCGGCCTCCACCCAGCGCCAGATTCGCGGCCTGGAATCGGTCGAATACAAGCCTGCCAACGCCTGGCTGGCGGGGAATCCCTTCGCCTGCGTGGTGCGCGGCATGGAAGTGCGGCTGACGATCGACGAAGAGGCTTTCGTCGGCAGCGGCATCCATGCCTTCGCCCAGGTGATTGAACGCTTCCTGGGGCTGTACGTACATGCCAACAGCTTTACGCAACTGGTCGTCGTGGCCGACAGGACTGGGGAGGAGCTGCTGCGATGCACACCGCGAAGCGGCGATTTGAGCCTGCTGTAATCGAGCGCCTGTTCGCCGAGCCGTTCCGCTTCCAGTTCTTCCAGGCGGTGCGGATGGTCGAGCTATGGCTGCGCCGAAATGGCGTGGCGCAGGAAGGCGCGATCGCCAATTTCATGCGCTTCCAGAATTCGGTGACGCTGCGTTTTCCTGCCAGCCAGCTCGAAACCCTGCATCCCGAACCGCGCGAGATTCTGCCCACCGCACCGGCGCTGACCGAGGCCTTGCAGAACAAGCAGCTGCGCTACCTGCGCATGACGCCCAATTTCATGGGTTTCCTGGGCAGCTCGGGCGCCTTGCCGGCGCATTACACCGAAACGATAGCGGCGCAACAGCTGTACGGCAAGGACGAAGGCCCGCGTGCCTTCCTCGACGCGTTTTCCACCCGTTCGCTGTCGCTGTTCTACGAGGCGTGGCGCAAGTACCGGCTGGAGCTCAAGTACCAGGTCGACGGCCAGGACCGTTTCCTGCCGCTGCTGCTGGCGCTGGGTGGGCTGGGCAGCAAGGGCCTGACGCAAAGGCTGTCGGGCCGCCAGGCCGTGGCCACTGGCGCCGTACGCGACGAGTCGCTGGCGTATTTCGCCACGGCGCTGCGCCAGCGGCCGGCCTCCGCCTCGACCATGGCGCGCGTGCTGGGCGAGTACTTCCGCGTCGACATTACGGCCACGCAGTTCGTCGGCTGCTGGTGCGTGGTGCCTGCGCTGCAGCAGACCGTGCTTGGCGGCGAGCAGGCGCAATTGGGCGCCACCGCCATGATCGGCTCGCGCGTCTGGCAGCGCGACTTGCGCATGCGGCTGACCATCGGCCCGCTGCGGCGCGCCGATTTCGACGCTTTCCTTCCCGGCGGCACCGCCGCGCTTGCGCTGGAGAAGCTGCTGTCGATGTTTACCGGCGTGACGCTGGAATACGAGATCTGCCTGGTGCTGCGCGCCGAGGACGTTTCCGGGGCATCGCTCGGCGCCGGAGCGCGGCTGGGCTGGGACAGTTTTATACCGGACGAAGGTGCAAGCGAAGACCGCACCGATGTCCGCTACTTCATCCATGGTTTAACAATGTGAGGACCGCTCGATGAGCATCAACCTGAAGACCCTGATCGGGAAACTGAATGACACCTGCCGCAATGCGGCCACCCGTGCGGCCAGCATTTGCGTTGGCCTTGGCCAGTATGAAGTGGACCAGGAACACCTGCTTCTTGCCTTGCTGGAGAACCCGCGCAGCGACATGGTGGCGCTGGCGCGCCATTTTGAAGTCGATACCAGCCGCCTGCAGTCCGACCTGCAAGCCGAGATTTCGCGCTTCCGCAGCGGCAACGCGCGCACCCCCGTGTTTTCGGCGCGCCTGCCGAAGCTGTTCGAGCACGCCTGGCTGATCGCCTCGCTCGACCTGCAGGCCGGCCAGCAAGTGTTTATCCGCAGCGGCCACCTGCTGCAGGCCATGCTGACCGATCCGGAACTGTCGCAGCTCGCTTACCGCAGCTCGGCGCTGTTCCACCGCTTTGAAGCGGACGACATCAAGCACCACCTGGACAAGCTGACCGCCAATTCGGAAGAGGCCGAGGCTGCGGCGGCTACGCGCGCTGCCGGTAGCGGCGGCGACGGCGCCCTGGGCGGCGACCCGGTCGGCGAAATGCAGCAGCCGGCTGGCAAAACGCCTGCGCTGGACCAGTTCACCACCAACCTGACCGAGCGCGCACGTGCCGGCAAGGTGGACCCTGTGATCGGCCGCGACGCCGAAATCCGCCAGGCCATCGACATCCTGATGCGCCGCCGCCAGAACAACCCGATCCTGACCGGCGAGGCTGGCGTCGGCAAGACTGCGGTAGTGGAGGGCCTGGCCCTGCGTATCGCCCAGGGCGACGTGCCGGACGTGCTGAAAGGCGTGGCGATCCACACCCTGGACATGGGCTTGCTGCAGGCCGGCGCCAGCGTCAAGGGCGAGTTCGAAAACCGCCTGAAGAACGTTATCGACGAAGTGCGCAAGAGCCCGACGCCGATCATCCTGTTCATCGACGAGGCGCATACCATGATCGGCGCCGGTGGCCAGGCCGGCCAGAACGATGCGGCCAACCTGCTCAAGCCTGCGCTGGCGCGCGGCGAGCTGCGCACCATTGCCGCCACCACCTGGGGCGAGTACAAGAAGTATTTCGAGAAGGATGCCGCCCTGGCACGCCGCTTCCAGGTGATCAAGGTCGAAGAACCGAGCGAGGAACTGGCCTGTGCCATGTTGCGCGGCATGGCGCCGCTGATGGAGCAGCATTTCAATGTGCGCATCTTCGACGAAGCGATTACCGAGGCAGTGCGCCTGTCGCACCGCTACATCATGGGCCGCCAGCTGCCGGACAAGGCGATCAGCGTGCTCGATACCGCCTGCGCCAAGGTGGCGCTGGGCCAGAGTGCTACCCCGGCACTGATCGAATCGCTGCAACGCCGCCTGGAGCGCATGGCAGCTGAAACGGGCGCGCTGGAGCGCGAACTGGCCGGCGGCGGCGCGCACGAAGAGCGCCTGCAGGAACTGGCCGACAGCCGTAGCGCAGCACAGGACGAACTGGCGGCCCTGCAAGCGCGCTGGGAGCAGGAAAAAGCGCTGGCGGCGCAGATCGGCGAGGCGCGTGCCAGCGTCGAGGCGGCATCGGCAGGGCAGGGCGGCGGCGCCAGCCAGGCGCACGACATCCAGGCGCTGCTGAAGGAACTGCGCGCGCTGCAGGGCGAAGCGCCGATGGTGCCGGTGCAGGTGGACGGCAATGTGGTGGCGGAAATCGTCGCCGGCTGGACCGGCATCCCGCTCGGCAAGATGGTGAAAGACGAGATCCAGGCCGTGCTGAAACTGCGTCCTGCGCTGGAAGAACGCGTGATCGGCCAGCCGCACGCTATCGAAGCCGTGGCGCAGCGCGTGCGTACTGCGCGCGCCAACCTGGACGATCCGAATAAACCGAAAGGCGTGTTCCTGTTCGTCGGTCCTTCCGGCATCGGCAAGACCGAAACCGCGCTGGCCCTGGCCGATGCGCTGTACGGCGGCGAACGCAAGATGGTCACCATCAACATGAGCGAATACCAGGAAGCGCACAGCGTGTCGGGCCTGAAAGGCTCGCCACCGGGCTACGTTGGCTACGGCGAAGGCGGCGTGCTGACCGAAGCCGTGCGCCGCAACCCGTACAGCGTGGTACTGCTGGACGAAGTGGAAAAGGCCCACCCGGACGTGCTGGAGCTGTTCTTCCAGGTGTTCGACAAGGGCGTGATGGATGACGCCGAAGGCCGCGAAATCGACTTCCGCAACACCATCATCATCCTGACCTCCAACGTCGGCTCGGCGACCATGATGCAGGCTTGCCTGAACAAGGAAGCGGAAGAAATGCCGTCGCCGGAAGACCTGGAAGCGGCGATCCGCCCGCAGCTGGTGAAAGCCTTCAAGCCGGCCTTCCTGGGCCGCCTGAAAGTGGTGCCGTACTACCCGCTGGGCGACGACGTCCTGGCCAGCATCATTACGCTGAAGCTGGACCGCATCGGCCAGCGCGTGGCGGCCAACCACAAAGCGGCTTTCCACTACGACGATACGCTGGTGGAAGCCGTGCTGGCGCGTTGCACCGAAGTCGATTCCGGCGCCCGCAATGTGGACAATATCCTGAATGGCACGCTGCTGCCGCAGATTGCGGAAGCGGTGCTGGCGAAGATGGCGGAGGGAAATGCAATCGGCCGCATTGAAGTAGCGGCCGATGAGCAGGGGAATTTCAGCTACAGCGTAGCCTGATCAGTTGGACGGGGGGATGCCAAGCATCTCCTCGATATGCTGCAGCGAGTTGGAGTCTTTCACCACGCTGCGCAGCCAGGTATGCAGGTCCTGTTCGCCGGCGTCGGCAGCCTTGTCAGCGAAATACGAGACAGGGCTGTGCGGCTCGGTGCGGCGGAAGAAGCTGGCGATTTCGCGCAATTGCGTGATGGCCTGGGCGCGCGACGTGACAGGGCCGCTCGCTTGTGGCGCAACACCGGCCACAGGCTGCGCAATGATGATCTGTTCGCCCGCCGGCGCCACGCCGAGCGGCGTGCTGACCGTGGCCGGCAAGCCCGCATGCGATGGCATCGCATCGATCATCGCCTGCACGGCATCGCGTGCTGCCGCAAAACCAGGGCTGTCATTGCCCAGGAATTCATCGGACACCTGTTCCAGTTCTTTCAGGGCATCCATGCAATAACGCGCATCGGTCGCGAACTGCTCGCGGAAACGCGGCGAATTGCGCGAGCGTGCCGTCTCCATATCGGCCAGCTTTGGCCAGTCCGGGTTGCGCGCGTGCTCCGGCAGGCTGGCCTGCTTGCGCGCCATGTCGAAGTCGATGGCGGAAAACGCCGTGCCCTGGCCTTCGGTCAACGGCATTTCGCGCAGCAGGGCAGGGGTGCGGCCCAGGATCCAGGCCAGGTTGCCCACGCGCTGCTCCATGTCGTCGCCATCCGGTTCCGGATACAGGCCCAGGTTCCAGAATTCGCGGATCAGGCCGGCCAGCAGGCGGAACGACTCGCCCAGGCCCTGCATGCGGTGCTGCTTGGCCGCTGCCTCAGCCAGCCAGACCGCAACGCGCAAGTCTTTGCTCTTTTCGCCCAGCAGCGCGCTGCAGCGCTTGACCACGAAGGACCAGTCGGCCTCTTTCAGTTCGGTGACCCACTCGCCCTGTTCCAGCGAAGGATCGTCGAAACGGCGGGCCTGGGCGATGGCGTCGAAGTCGCTGGAGAAGGACAGGTCGGCGCCGGCCGGTTGTGCCGGCGAAATCGGCGCCAGCAAGGTGTCTGCATTAAACATGGGTATCTCCTCGATTACTGCGCCATGCGGAATTCGATGCGGCGGTTGCGCGCGCGTCCTTCCGCCGTGTCGTTGCTGGCGATCGGGCGGTCGGGGCCGGAACCGGATGCCACCAGGGTTTCGGCTGGAATGCCTTTGCCGGACAAGTAGTTGCGCACCGCTTCGGCGCGCGCCTGCGACAGGTTCTGGTTGCTGGCGCGCAGGCCGACGTTGTCGGTATGGCCGATGATCTCGACCTTCTGGCCTTTCAGCTTCAGCATGGCCGCGCCCATTTCATCGAGGATGGCCCGGCCGGTCGGCGTCAGCACGGCCTGCCCGCTTTCGAATTCGACGATGCGGTTGGCCAGCGTGCGGTCCAGCACGCCCTGGTCGGCGGCCGACACGCGCAGGCCGTTGGTGACGGTGTAGGTCGGATTCAGGCGGGTCGCAAAGTCGCTGGCGATGCGCTGGCGCTGCGCTTCGTTGGCCACTTCGCCGCGCACGCTGACGGTGGTGCCGTCGATTTTGAGCTGGCCTTTGCTGACCTGTTTCAGGTCCGGCGTAATCAGTTTCTGCACATAGTCGCTCCAGTTGGCCGGCGTGGTGACCTGGCCGATGGTGATCTGGTCCAGCACCTTGTCGGCGCCATAGACTTCGCGCAGCTTGGCCAGCACGGCGGTCTTGCTGGCCTCGTCGGCCACGGTGCCGCTGGCGACAACCTGGCCTGGTACTTGCGCCTGCACCGCGAAGGCGGCGCACAGCAGGAGGAGGGGAAGGTAACGCATATCAGTTTCCGATAAAGGAAGTACGCAGCGAGTCGTGCGCAGATTTCAGGGAAAGTCCGGGATTGGCCAGGTAGGCCGACACCTTCTGGATCGCATAGTCTTCGTTGACCTGGTCCTCGACCCAGTCGACGTCGTCGAAGGCGATATGGTGGCCCTCGCCGACTTGCGGGTCCATGATGCCAAGCAGGGTTTGCGGCGAGGCGCCGCTGAAGCCCAGCACCAGCACCGGCTTGCTGTCCAGCCTTGTCACGAACAGCGACAGTTCGAAGTCGGCGCGCGCCAGGAATGGCGTCACCACGTGCATCCAGAACGCCGCCACCAGGTAGCGGTACATCGGGTCGTTGGGCAGCGGCAGCACCAGGCTCTTTTCCAGGCGGCTCGAGCTGCTCGCCATGACCGGCTGCAGCAGGATGCCCAGTGCCAGCAGCACCTGGCGCACGCTGCCGTGGAAGCCGGCCTGCGAAAGCATGCCATCCAGTCCGCCGACCGTCTGCAGTTCAAGGAAATCGGCGAATGCGGCATCGTAGGCGCTGGCGCGGGTGTCCAGTTCCACCGTATTGCCGTTCAATGCCTGCAGCGGCGCGGCCGCATCCTCCGCGGACAGCACGCCGCCGCTCAGGTTTTCCAGGCGGTTCCACAGGCGCGTCAGCACCAGCGGGCTGTTGGCGGCAAAGGCCGACGGTTCGTCGATGTCGATGCTGCCCGCCATCAGGAAGGGGAAGCGGCGGCTGGACTGGTCGCTGCTGGCCGCAATATGGCCGGCGATAGCCGCGCGGCGGCGCGGCCCGAACAGGGCAAAGTGCAGCGGCTGCACGGCGTCGTAAGTCAGCTTCCAGCGCGCGTCGGTGCTCAGCATGTCCATCGAGCGGGCCATCCAGTCGTCCATCATCTGCAGCACTTTCGGATCGCTGCCGCCTTTTACGAAGTCAGCGCGGCTCGGAATCTTGCCGAAGTAACCGATAGCAGCAGCACGGCTCATTGCGCACCTCCCGCGGCAGCAATAGCAGGCTCGCCGCCGGCGCCTGCCGGCGCCGGGCCGCCGACCACGGTGTCGGGCAGGCGCAGTTTGCGGAAGCCCTGGCTGGCCTGGGCCGGTGCTGCAACCGGCGTCGGCGCGGAAGGCAGCAGGCGCAGGTTGGCCGCCACGGTGACGCCGCCGTTGGTCCAGTTCAGCTCAAAGCTGCCGTCCGGACGACGCTTGCGCTGTGCCGCATCGATCATCTTCTTCAGGCCGAAGTGGCCGTTTTCTTCCAGGATCATCACTTTCTTGCCGTCCGGGGTGAAAGCGGAAATGCGCGCACCAGGAACACCTTGCGGGTTAGGCCATACCATCGGCACCCATGGCTGTTGCTGGCCTTTCCAGCGTACGGACTGGCCATCGATCTCGATTGTGTATTCGCTGACGCCGGTCACGGCCACGGTCTGCAGTTCAAAGCGGGTTTGCGCTTCTTCGCTGCTGGCGGCCTGGTTGGCAACGCCGTTGGCGCTGAGCGGGGCAATCCAGCCCGGGAAGGCGGTAGCGACGGCAGGCGACAGGGTAATACCCATATTGGCCCAGGTCTTGGCGCTCAGCGAGTCGCCGCGGCGCACCACCAGCGGGCCGATGGTCGTGTTGAAGAACTTCGCTACTGCGCCTTCAGGGCCGAACACCTGGCCGATTTCGGCGTTGCTCGCTTCCAGTTTCGATTCGGTCGCGAACGGGTACTTGGTCTGCAGGTCGCGGCGGAACGGCTCCAGCACCTGTGCCGCCCACACCTTGTTGATTTCGGCTTCGGTCGGCTGCACGATCACGGCGAAGGTTTGCATCAGCGGACGCACCAGCAATGGGCGGATCGCTTGTTTCTGCGGGTCGTTCATGCCGACCAGCATCTGCTCGTCGACGTATTTCAGTGCGTCGGCCAGTTCGGAGCCGCTGCCATCCAGCGTTTGCTGCATGAGCTGCTTGGCGCCAGGACCAGGATCGCCCTGGTTCTTGATCTGGTTGAAGCGCGCGCGCAGCTTGCCAAGGCTATCCATATAGCCGCGCATCAGCGACGCATTGTTGTCCTTCACCACCACCAGTTGCGCCACACCCGAGAATTCGCGGCCGACAGGACCGAGCGGCAGCGGTGCGCCTGGCTGGCCTTGCGGATTGGCCGGCAGGTTGATGTTCACCTGCGAAGGCTTCTGGCGCAGGATGGTTTCGCGGAACCAGTCGCCGATGCCGCGTTGGGCGCGCTGCAGGCCGCTGTCCAGCAGGGAAGGGTTGTCCCACGAGGTTTCCTGGTAGACGGTGGTCACCAGCTTGGAAATCGGCGAAGTCTGCGGATCGCCCAGCCTGTTCATCGCGGCCGCTGCCGCTTCAAAGCCGTTCAGGTCCTTGATTGCCACGCCTTGCAGGAACTTCTGCCATTCCTTGGCATAGTCGTTCTTGTACAGGTCGACCAGGGCTTTCTGGATCTGCTCAGGGCTGCCTTCCAGCGTCAGGTCGTCCTTGGCGGCGGTTTTCAGTACCCAGTCGGCGCTTTGCAGCTCGTGGTTGGCGGCTTCCTTGAAGGCGTCGCGCACATAGCCTTCCCATGCCGCACGGGTGTAGGCGCCGGAAATCGAATAGCTGCCCAGCACCAGTTCGCGGTCCTGGTCGCCGACGATGCGGGCCACGGTCATGGAAGGGAAGCGGGTCGCTGCACGGGCCTTGACGTCGGCGTACACGCGTTCGCGCGCCGGCATGCCGCGCACCACGCCGCGCAGGGTGTTGCGCGTCTGTTCGACCAGGGCCAGGCGGTTTTCGACGGTTGGCCAGGATGGATCGTTGACCTCGGACAGGTAGAAGGCGATCAGGCGTTCGGCGCTGCGGATCATCTGCTCGCGCGGCATGGCGCCGCGGTTCGATTCCAGCCAGACGCGCCAGAAGCGGGTCAGCTGGTCGTTCAGGTGGCTGGCTTCGGCGCGCGACTTATCGCCCAGCATCAGGTAGCTCTTGAGCGCGTTGTAGGCGTCTTCCACGTTTTCCGGGGAGGCGTCCTTGAACTGCTGCGGCGCCGTTTGCGCCACGGCCGGCGTCGCCGTGGCGGCCGCTGTGGCCGCGCCAGGCGCCACTGCGGCGGCAGGCGTTGCAGCGGCATTGCGCGCCAGCGGCTGCAGGCGATCCGCGTTGGCATTGACTTCGCCGAGGAAGGTTTCCAGCGACTGGCCAACAGGCTTCAGCATCACTTCACGCACGCCGGCGAAGTATTCTTCGCGCAGCTTGCGTTCCAGGTAGGCGCCCTGATACAGGCCCAGGCTGACCGACAGCGGACGGTTGTCGCGGAAGCGGTCCAGTTGTTCGATGCGGTCCTGCAGGATTTCCAGCGCTTCCAGGCGCGCCGCCAGGTCAGGGCGCTGCTTCTGCAGCTTGACTACCTTGTCCAGGTCGGCCTGCACATTGGCCACCAGGGTGCGGTTGCCCATGTAAGACCAGCTCCAGCCGCCCAGCAGCAGGCCGCTCAGCGCCACGGCGCCGAAGAAGGCGGCATAGCGCATGCGCACCTTGGCCGGGCTGGCGTACTGCGCCACCAGGTTCTTGTCCGCAAAGATCACGTTGCGGAACAGCTTGAGCAGGAAGTAGCCGTGCTGCTGCTCGCTGCTGTGGTGCTCTTCGCGCTGCAGGCTCAGGTCGAAACGCTGCGCCACGCGGTGCGAGGTGGCGGACACGCCTTCGCCTTCCTGCAGCGCGCTGGTGAAGTAGAAGCCGCGGAACACTGGCTTGAACTGGAACGGGTTTTCTTCAAACAGCGTAGCGATGAAGGTGCGCAGCGGCGCCTTGACCGAATTGAATTCCAGCGGGAAGGTGAACACGCCGGATGGCAGGCGCTCGCGCCATTGCAGGGCCATGTTGGCCAGGCTCATTTCCTTCAGGCCTTCGTACAGCTCGTCGAAGCGGGCGTCGAACTGCTGCAGCAGTTCGGCATTGGGCTGGTTCTTGTTGTAGGGCAGGGTGGCGCCCCAGACGCGATCGCGCTCGCCGATTTCGGAATCGTGGAAGAAATCGGTGAAGCCGTTGATCAGGTCTGCCTTGGTGAAGACGATGTAGACAGGTGCATGTACTTCCAGCTTTTCGGTCAGTTCCTGCACGCGCTGGCGCAGGTTCTTGGCCAGCTCGATGGCGAATTCCGGACGCTTGCCGGTCAGTTCGGCAATGCTGACGGCAATGATGATGCCGTTGATCGGCGCTTTCTTGCGGTATTTCTTCAGCAGGCCGAGGAAGCCGAACCACTCGGCGCGGTCTTCATCGTTGACTGCGTAGCGGCCGGCCGTATCGAGCAGGATGCCGTCGGTGGTGAAGAACCAGTCGCAGTTACGGGTACCGCCGACGCCCTGCACGATGCGGCTGCCGGCCAGCGGGAACTGCAGGCCGGAGTTGGCGATTGCCGTGCTCTTGCCGGCGGCCGGGTTACCGATGATCATGTACCAGGGCAGTTCGTACAAGGCGGCGCTGCCGGAGCGCAGGCCAAGCTTGGAGGTCTTGATGGTCTGGATCGCATCGAGCATGCGCTTGCGCAGCGCTTCCGTTTCGTGGCGCGGCGCGGGATCGGCCTTGGCCGGCGTAGCAACGGCCTGCTGTTCCAGCATGCCGCCCAACTGGTTGGCGGCGCGGCGGGCGCGATAGCGGCGCCACGACCAGACCATTATGCCAAGCAGCAGGGCGGCCGCCAGCACGGCAAAGGCCAGGGTGTATGGCAATTCCAGCAGCACTGCCGCTACCAGCAGGAATGCCGCGAAGGCAAGCCAGCCGTAGATCAGGAAGGCGGTGCGCGAGGTCAGGGTTTCCCGGATTCTGTGCATCATTTTTTACTCTTGCAAGGTTAGCTAAGGGATGGCGCTTTATTTGCCGGGGCCGGGAGCGGGCCGACCAGCAAGGCGTAACGTTGGGTTGGGTCGCTGTTGGACAGTGCGAGCGAAAAGCTGCCGCTGTCCGTTGCCTGTTCGTGGGCCAGCGCAATGGCGGCCAGGGCGCCGACAGCGCCGGTGTGGCCGCAGGCGGAACCGACGCAGGCCAGCGAAGTGTTGGCGTCCAGGCCGGGCGCGGTGGCTTCGACGCACTGCATCAGGTCCGCCATCAGGGCGGCGCGGTGATCGGTATCGGCAGCAACGTATTCCGGCTTGGCGCCGTCAGCCTGGCCCAGGACTTCTTCCGCGAGCTCGCGCAGCGTCGCTTCTTCCTTTGCGTGCAGTGCCAGCAGGCGCAATTCATCGCCGGCTTCTTTCGGCGATTGCAGCAGGACGCCGGCTGCGCCTTCTGCCGGCATGCGGCCATTCGGATTGCGCGGGCCATACAGCTTGCCGTTGACGGCCAGGTGTTCGATGGCCTCGGCATCGATATCGGAAGCGCAGGCAAGCAGGATGTTCAGCGCGGGGGCATTGGCGGCGGCCGCCTGGCCAGACACCGCACGCAATGCCGCAAGGGGAGTCGCCGGTGCCGGCGGCACTGCTGTTGCGGAGGCATGTGCCGCGATAGCAGGCTGGCGCACTACCAGGCGTTCCTTTGGCCAGCCGGCTTCGATGACGGAAAATTCCAGCCATCGGGTCGCCAGTACCTGCGTCGTGGCCGGCCAGTCCGGCGGCAGCATTGGAATCAATTGCAGCACGCCTTCGCTGCCAAGCGTGGTGGCGCGCGCTGCGAGGGTGACTGCAATGTCGCCGCCCAGCGCCATGGCGCGCAAATGCTGGGCCGAAGGCGAGCGTGGGGCCGGCTGCAGGCTGGCCAGCCATTCTTCCAGCGGGTCCAGGGCAATGTCCGCAATGCGGCCGGCGAGCAGGGGAAAACCCTGCAGGTCGGTCAGTTCAGGATCGAGGTCAAGGCGCGCTTCGCCTTCTGCCATGGCGGCTGCAAGTTCTGCCGGCGAATCGCCGTGCGCCATGCGCAGGGCGGTTCCGGCGACTGCGAATTGCGTCCATGGCGTGGCCGCATCCGGCGCATTTGCCGTGCCGTGCGCGTCCGCCGCGCTCTGGCCAGGCAGCGCCCCCGCGGCGGCCGGGGCCTGCCCGGCATCTGCGCGAGCGCTCGCGGCATCCGGGCTGGCAAAAGTTTTTCGCGCCAGTACAAAGCCCATGATCAGCGTGAGCGGCATGACCAGCATGGCCAGCGCCAGGTCGCCGCTGTCAGGCATGCGCGTTGTGGTGCGCCAGTACCAGACTGCCCCAATCCAGCAAAGACCGAATACCCCGACCACCAGCAGGCTGCGTTTCATCCAATTCTGCATGCCTGCCTCACACCGCGTCCGTCGTATTCTGCTGGCTCGCGATGAGCGTAGCGCCGCAGCTGGTCTTGTCGCCATGGCGCGCTACCGGCTTGCCGTCCACGACCAGGGTCTGGTCGCCACTGGTGATGGTGGTATCCCCATGCACCGGGCAGGAAACCTTGTGGCCCAGGCAGGCGATCGGCTTGCCGCCGCTATCGCTCTGTTGCGATGCTTCGACCACGGTGCCCTTATGTGTCGTCTTGTCGCCTAAAAGGATCAGTGCTCCTGGCATTTCTACTCCTATTTCTTTCTCACGCCGTCCACACGCAACTCGGTGTGGCCGAAATCCATCATCTTCCAGCGGCCGCCCCAGGTCAGGCCCAGGCTCTCCGCCACTTCACCAAACAACTGGTAACCGCGCATGGCCCAAGGGTCGCGCTCCGAGATCACCAGCTTGCCGTCGCGCAGGAAGGCGCAGTCGGCGGCCAGGCCATATTGGTGCCAGCTCTGGAAGGCCTTGGCATTGGTCACGCTGCTGCCTTGCGCTGCCAGCGCATCCTGGCGTTCCGGGCTGCGGTAACCTTCCAGGATGGCCATGTCATAGCCATGGCGCTCCTTCATGATGCGGAACGCCTGCAGCAAGCGCTGCGAGTATTCCTTGTCCAGCAAGGCCCAGTCGCGGCTTGCCGACACCAGCCCCGGACGCACGATTTCCACTTCCGGCGTCATGAACAGCATCGGAGGCAGGGGCGGCGGCGGCACCAGCTGTTCGCCCAGCAGCAGTTCCGATACCTGCTGGTTCGCTTCGCGCACCGGTGCATCGAAGCCGCCCACCATGGTGCGGCTGCTCGCCATCCACGCCACGCCTGCCGGCAGCAGCATGATGAACAGGGCCGCAATCGCAGCCCATTTGTGCTCGCGCAGGAAGTTGCCGCCCTGGCGCACGGCCATTGCCGATTCCGATCCCAGGGCGCCAGCCTGCTCGCCGCCGCGGCGCGCGATGTTCTGCACGCGGCGCTGGAAGCGGCTGCCCACCAGCTCCAGGCGGCGCGAGACATAGGCCCGCCCGGCAGGGAACAGGACCATCCAGCTCAGCGCGCAAGCCAGCAGGAAATACAGCACGACGGCGACGAACACCACAATTGACCTCTGGAATCTAAATTACTAATTTGATAACATCGCGGGCGCGTGTCGCCTTAGCAATAAATTATTGCGGGAAAGTATATCTTGAAGTTCTGCTAATCCGCTTTTCTTGGATTTCAATCGTGCGCGCCCCCAATTTCAGTGGTCTGCCCTAGCGTGCGCGCCCTTTTTCCAGAGATAAAGTATATTAATGATAACCTTTGCCAGGAGTAATCCATTGTCATCAAGCAACGAAACCCGGAAACCGGCAGGCCGTCCAAGCCTGCTTTCGGCTGAGCAGCAAAATGCTCTAGAGAATCAACCTGCAACGCCGGAGGCATTCGAGCCGCCGGCTGCGGAAGCGCCAGGCCGCAAACACCTGTGGATCGCCGGCGGCGTAAGCGTGCTGGTCGTCGGCGTCGCCCTGGCGTTCATGTCGTTCGGCGGTAGCGAACCGGCGGTCGAAACAGTGGCTGCCGCACCGGCGCCCGCGCCCGCCGCACCGGCGCCGGTGGCTGCGCCTGCTGCAGCTCCCTCGGCCGACAGCGCAGTCGCCGCGCAGTCTGCGCAAGCGGCGGACAATTCGCCGCTCGCCGCGTTGACCGCGCCATCGCCGCAAGTCGCCGCGATCATCGACGAGTCGCCGCCGCCGGTCGCGGCCAAGCCGAAAGAATCCCTGAAACAGATGCTGGAAAGCGGTACTCCCGCCGCGTCCAAGCCTGCGGCGGCAAAGGCTGTTCGCAAGCCGGTCAAGGAAAAGCCAAGCAAGGAATCCGGCGGGCAGGAAGCGACGCCGCCGTCGGCCGAAGAGGAAAATGACATCCAGCTCCTCGCGGCGCTGGTTGCCCACGCCAAGTACGATACCTCGGCCAACGCCCGCCTATCCCTGCCGAAGGCGCTTGAACAGTGCAAGAAACAGGGCAAGCAGGACGCTGCCCGCTGCCGTCTTCGCGTCTGCGAGGGGCGCTGGAAGAAAAACGAATGCCGCGTCTACAGCCGCAGCAAGCTTGAGAAAACTGCGACGGGCGCATGACACGCCTGGTCGCGCCCACTGCTGCCTTGCGGCGGACTATTGGGAGGCTTTGCGTTTCTGGCCTTCCAGCCAACCTGCCGGTACTTTCGCAAGCAGCGGATCATCCTTTTTCAGATTGGTCCATGTAGTACCACTGTCAGCTGAGTAGACCAGCTGGTTGGGATAGTCGTCGGAGATATCGAGGATCCCGGCCAGCCAGATTTGCTTACCGTCCACGACGTAGCTGCTGACCAACGACGACAAACCTTCCGGGAGTTTCGCCCTCGTCCATTTTCTGCCGTCGTTTGACGTCAAGAGCGTCTGCTCAATGGAGCCAGTGATCCACCAGCCGCCGTGCCTGGACTGCCCCAATTCCACTAGCAGATCCGGATCCCCAAGATTTGCTACCAGGCTTACGTTGCAGGTTTGCGGATCGATAGAACGCACGCGATACCTGGTCTGCCCGTCTCTTAAGAAGCTCGTGACCAGGGCCAGTATTTTCTCTTCCGATGCCGCGAACTTGATGTTTGCGACCTGCAGCGCTTTAAACGAAGAACGGTCCGTTGGAGCGCCAAGCCGTTTGTACGGTAACGTGCATCGGGTTTGATGATGACGAATTTCATATCCTTTCGTTGTAGGCGTCACAGCAAGATTGTTGGGGAACAGGACGCTGCCGGGTGCATCCTCCTTGTGCGGAGCGATGTGTTTTCCGGTTGCAGGTTCAATAGCGGTACTTCCCGCAAAAATGCGCCCGGACTCATCAAGCTGAAGGCGCGGCCAAGTATGCCCGCCCGGTAGCACTTCGATTCCAACCTGCGGCTTGCTGTGGATCTGGATATGACGCGCATCTTCTGAGAACGCGACATTTCCCACTTTGTAATGCATGGTGGCCATTTGCGCTTGTACGTCGATATTTACAAGGGCCGAAGCAAGCAAGACCGCGGCGTAGTTGATTCGTCCCATGTCAGTCATTTGCTTCGGTCAGCAATGAGACCACCAGGATGGAGATTGAATATCTGGCGCCGCGAACCAAACCTTTCGACGGCACTGTCATGGCGCCATCAAAACCGCACGCCAACGCGGCAAAGCGGCGCCCGCCCGGAGTTTTCTTTGTCGGCTTCTCAATAGTCACCGAGGCACCCTGCAATGCCAGGAAGGGGAGTGGAAGTTCGAACACCTCCGCATGCACTTGCGTTTCCTGAGGTGCCGCTTGTTGGATCATGTCCTTCAGCTTATCCGGTGAGCCGCAATGCTGTTGCACCACCTGCGCAAACGATTCACCGTCGATCATCTCCAAAGAGAACTTCGGCAAAGCCGTATACCTGATCGTTTCGACCGCTGTTGACTGCGGCGCAATCGGCGCACTCCAGCCGAAGGCGACCTGGCTTTGCCAGTAATCGATACGGATGTTCTGTTGCTGTGGAAGTTTTTTGAGCTTCTTCCAATCGATCTCGTTCGAATAAATGGGCCCAATGCCGGCCTTGCGAAGCAGATGTGTGATGTCTTTCCCCAGGAAGTAGCCGCGCTGCTCCCTGGAGACCTGCGCTGGTATTCCATCGTGAAATGCCTTTAGATCCGCAAAGGTCTTGTCTGAATTTTGCTCGCCCTCACCAAGGTAGCCGAACAGCGGAGTCGAGGCGTAAAAGCCCGCGTACTGTGTTTGCTTTGAGCCGTTGCTGAGGGAGATCGCTACTTCAACATCGTGACCGGCTATTCGAAGTTGAACGTCCTCGACTGTTGATTCCCCCAGTTGGAATCCGAGCGTCAGCGGGACCCCGTTCTCGAACTCATATGCAAAGCTCGTGCTGGCAGTTCCGTAAGCCGTCAACATCAGCGCTATCGAAAATACACCACGGAGTGTCATCAAATTGACCGCCTGCGACTTTAATTTAGAGGCCGGACCTACCCACTGGCGGTAGCAGGCTGCAAAACAGACTCCATTGGACTTGTTCACTTGAACTCGGCATCACTTTTTCGCTGAATATTTCTGGCCACGCTAATGCCACAGCCGAGAATTTTGGAGCAGTAGTTTCATCGTATGAAATTAGTCCGTCAAACCCTTCAGAGATGAGGCTGCTATGTGGCTTTTTGAGTTCGGCTTTCAATAACTTTAACGACTTCTTGTTCTTTCTAACTATTGCACTCTTTACGAGATCCTTGGAAATCCGGTCCGGCAGAGGCAAGATAACCAAGCTTGGGCGAAGACAGTTGCTTCTGGACTCTATTCGCGATTCAATGGTCCGCGCGATGTCTGCATTTCCAGATAGGTTGACCCAGATAACATATGGGCCTCCAGCCGCACCCGCTCGCGCATTTGAGATGAAAAGGAAGGCGAAGAAACTAAGAAGATAAAGGGACCTCATCTCAAAGCCAGCGAGGCCTGCCTGCCGACATCCAAGTCATTGCGACGTCTGCTTGCAATCCATGACGCAGATCTGCTTGCCGTCAGGGCGTTTGTACATCAATGGTTTCACCGGGTCGGAGAATCGGGCGAAGCCAACTTCTTCCTGGCCAAACCATTCCACCTTGTTTTTTTCTTCGCGTTCAGCGTTGTATGCAAACTGGGGCGGAGGAGAGGTGTGCAACATGCCGATCCCTGGCCAGCCCTGCGACAGGTTTGCCGAGCTATAGCAGCTTTCCTTGGACGTGGACGGACACATGGCCGGGAGGCTCGGTTCGAAGTAGTTCAGGAACTGCCAGGTAGCCTTGTCGCGCTTTGCCCCGTCAGCCGGTGCAAGGTAGATCGCATTGCCGACCTTGAAGACCCGGTCCCCGGTCCGCTTGCCGGTTTTTGCGCTCATCGCAAACCCGTCCTTGTCAAACGCGACCTTGAAGAAGACGTTTGGCAGCTCCTTCTGGGCGACAAGATAGGGGTTACGTTTTGCCTCGTCCAGGAGTTCATCGGTTTCTTCCCCAGGCATGCTTCCGCCTGCGCTGGCCAGCCAATATCGGATCGGCCAGTTAGTCTCTGGCTGGTACTGGGCGCCCGAGATGAAGTCACTGCGGCGTACCCAGCCCGCCTTGCCCTTGATATTGCATCTTACCCAGCCATCTTCGCTCTTGCCAAGGCAGGTGTCGGCAAAGCCGGTTGGCCCGACCGCGTAGTAGGCCAGGTCGTGAAACTCGGCGAGCGGCTTGTCGTCGTTTTTTGCCTTGTAGACTTTCAGGGTTCCGTTTTGCGGAAAAATTGGGGCCTTAAGGTCGGGACCGAACAGTGTATATGCCTGCGCAGCGGGCACCAGTCCGGCCAGTGCGAAGGTAAGGGCTAGTGCTTTAACGTCCATGTCCAAGTTCTTCATCAAATACGGTAATGTGCAGGTGGTTCCTGTGCAGGGTTTCGTTGCCTGTCTTGAGCCTGTTTGGTGCTGGGCCAGCTTTATCCGCGGTGTTGTCTTCCATCTGCCATGGATCGAAAGTCTGCCGCACTTCAGTGTTGCCCCTTAGCTTGCTGGTGAAAGTTTTCAGGTCGCTATGCTCGTTGGCGGAGATCGCGTCCACGGCCTTCTTCGCGGCGTCGGGCTCTTCGACCTTGATCTTGTTCAGGCGCTCTTCTTCTTCCGGAGTTCGATTCTTCTTCTTGAGCAGGCCCGCCTTTTCCTTCATCAATGCGGAGTAGGTATTTTCCGCCGCTGTCGCAGAACGATTGTAATTGCGGTCGCTTCCGGCAACACGAATTCGGCCGACATCCAGGCCAACGCCAATGCGGTGCAGCACAGAGCCAAGCATTGGGCGCCAGCCGGAATTGATCTCCAGTTCCTGGGCGTCCAACTCGAATGCGGCCTGCATGAACGCCTGGTAGGTATTAGGGTGCACGCGCGGCATCGCTTCGCTCTTCGCGGATTCCATGCCGGTGATGACCGTAACATTCTTCTTGCAGTTGTCGAACGCATGGCTTGGCCAGATGATCTTCATGGTCGAGCCGTTCGGTTTCAGAACGTCCAGGGTGATCTTGTTTTGTCCGGCCTGGGGCTCGCCTTTGTAGATGCTGATGACGGCCTTTTGTACCTCCGCACTGGCTTCCTTGGTCATTTCCGCTGCCTCTTCGGCAGTGTATTTGTGGCTGAAGTTCAGCCAGGTATTGCCATACATCGCTGCCTGATACGTCCTCTTCGTTCCGCTTTCGTCTTTCAACGCTGGTTCTTCCAACGCAGCGTCATAATCCTTGCCGTCGGTTTCGTTGATCTTGACGACGATATCGGTCAACCCATTTTCCGCCGTAACGCGGAAAAGCGGCTTGGAGCGATACTTTGCTTTTGCGTCGCTTCCGAGGAAGAGGGCGACTTCTTTGCCGAACGGGACCTTCTGCCTGATCTTGTTCGGATCACCAAGCAGTTGAACGCGCTGCCCTTCATACAGGGCGCTCGCTTTGGTGCCGTTCATCACGGCGATGAAGTAAGGAAGGCCGCGCAGGTTCTTCTTGGAACCCTGGGTGGTATCGAACTGCCAGGTGACAAAGACACCGGGCTCTTTCACGATCTGGGATACCTTGTTCTCGGCTTTATCGACGGTCGAAGAAGCCTTGATCGCGCCTTGCTGCTTCACCTCCGTCACGGGAGCTGCAGGCGGCGGTGCATCCTGTTTTTTCTTGGCTTGGGGTGCTGCGGCAGCGGGCGGAGCAGCCTTTTTCTCAGGGGCTTTTTCTTCCGCCTTGGGTTCAGTCTTCTTGGCCTCGGTCAAGCACTCGTCGGCATTCCCGAACGCGAATGCATACCAGGGCTTCGACCTGACAGTGGCCGCTTCTACCGTTTTCGCCGGTGCGGAGTTCCCTTTTGCTTTGGCACCGGTGCCTTTGAGGGACTGGCCAGGATCGGGTCGCGGCAGATTCAATGTGACCGACGAGCGCTTTTCAGTCACGGCGACGTCCGTTTTGCCATCTTTATCTGTTTTGCCTTTGATCTTCTTCTCTTCGCCGCTGCTGGTGAAGAAGCTCATGATGTAGCCGATGCCGGACAAAGGCTTGCCGTCGACACCCTTCAGCGCAAATTGCTGGGCATGGGGAATCGGCTCGACTTTTCCTGCCTGCCATCCTTCGACCCGCTCAATGGCACCCATGAATTTGTCAAGCTCGGCTGGGGTCAAGTCGCCGATTGTGCGGTCACTCGCCAGGCCGGTGAATTTCTTCACAAGTTTGGTGTAGTGCTCCGGATCGTTGTTGTCGGTGGAGGGGGCATATTTTTCGAAAACCTTGTCCAGCCGCTTCTCCTTGTACACGGAGAGCAGGACGAACTTCAGCGCCGCCTTGCCGGTATCATGGTCCGGGAAGACGGCAAAGGGCCCGCCAACGCCGATGGCCAGTCCGCTCTTTTGCGCTTTGCTCAAGTTGCCCGGATTATTATTGCGCCAGGCGCGCGTGCCGCCTGAATGCAGGTATTCGCTGCCATCCTCGGCAACGTAGATCACTGAATTTTTTTCGCCGTCGCGCGCGGATACATACTTCGGAGTGGTCATCTAACTTACTTCCCCATGCGGTAAAGGCCAGCTTCCGTGTCAAGCGCCGTGTTCACGTCGCAATAGCTCGCCTGCGTTGTAACTTTGGCGGTTTCATGGAAGTAGAGCGGCGGCGTATCCAGGTCTTCCTCCAAATTTCTCTTGAGATCCATGACGGTGAAAGTAACGCGGCGCTTGTCCGCCCAGTTGCCGTCCCGTTGCGCATACACGACGCGCATCCGGTTTCCCGATTTGAAAGCGCGGAAACCCGTCATTGCGCAGTCTGCGCCAGATCGCAGCTGAAGAATCGGCTCGAAGCGGTCATTGATCTCGAAGGGAACATGCTGCGCCGGGCCTTTGGGGTTGTTGCGAAAGAAGGTCAAGGTGTCGATCGGGTGCGCATTATTCTTGTCGATGTGCGTGTACAGCATCGATAGCTCTTCGCCATCCAGGGAAATGGCCGTGATGTCGCGTTGAGGCTTAATTGCGGTTTGTGCATGCAACGGTGAATTGAAGGCCAGGAGCAGCACGCCCAGGCACTTAGCAATGTGTATGGTCTTCATCATCAGAATCTTCTTCGCAGACCCACTGCAGGTCTCGGTCAAAAATAATATAGGTTGCTTCACTATGCTCGGTGTCGACCAGTGAAGTCATGCCTTGTGCGTTCGTCTTGCCGCGGATCTCTTGCTGATCGGCGACGTAGATCGTATACGGCTCTTCTTTCAAGGGCAGGCCATCGGTATCCAGCAATTGGAACCGCTGCGCGAATTTCATGTCCTGCCGCGAGAACTTGGGAAGCTCCGCCTCGCCGCTGGCTGGCCCGCCCAGCTCTTTCATGCTGGCCTTGAATTCGATCTTGCCCGGCGCATTCAGCGTGATGTCTCCGCCTTCGATCCTGATCGCGGCGCCTTGGGTCGTCAGCAGCACGTGCTGTTTGGCCGCGACATTCACTTCGGCCTGGACACTGGCAACAGTGACCGCTTTATCTGCGGTGAGCATGGTCGCGGCTTCCTGGCTTTGGCTGCTGTATTTGCCGCTTGCCGCATGCAGGTGCAGGCCGGTTTCCTGGTTCGGCTTTTCCTTGGCGTTGGCTTTGCCGTAGGTGAACAGGCTGATGCCGCCGGCTGATGAATGCAGCAGGTTTGCCTGGGCGGCGAAATTGATGTCCTGGCTGGCCGTCACGCTGCTGGAGCCTTCGGACGCAAACAACGCGTCTGCCGGAGTGGCCGCGACGACGCCTGAGGGACTGTCGATCTGCAGCAGCGGGGCGTCGAAGGCCGGTGCGCCACCGTCGGTGCGTGCCGCCAGCGTGTCGGCGGTGCGTTGCAGGCCTGCTGCGACAGGCAGATTTTCAGGCGCATCCTGCCTTGGCAAATCGGCCTTGTGGGTCTTAGCCTGCCCGGTCAGCGATACCTGCAGTTCCCTGGCGTTTTCCACCTGGTTCTGCGCGGGACGGGCATCCAGAACGTTGCCGCTGGCGCCGCGTGCCGCGTGCGTCGACAGCAGCATGCCCTGGCCCGAACGCAGGGCGAGCGCATGTTCGGTTTTCAATTCCGCGCCGAAGCCGACGGCATGCAGGCGCTGGTTGTCGCTTTGGTGGCGCAGGTGGCCGAGGTTCAGTTCTGCGGTGCCCTGGTGCGGCTTGGCGTGGCGCTGCAGCGCCACGCGCGATTGGCCGGGCGAATCGTCGAACACCAGCTGGCTATAAGCGCCGGCGCCGGCCTGGCTGCTTTGCATGGCCTGGCTCTTCAGGCCGGACAACGACGCAGGGTGGGCATGGCCGCCGGATTCGCCAGGGAACCATGCAGGTGCGTTGCCGGTGGCAGCTCCGGTGCCGCTGGCGACCTTGTTGTGCTGGGCGTCAGCCTGGCCGTCACCGTTGTACAGGGCGCCAATAATGACGGGGCGGTCGATATCGCCTTCGAGAAAATCGACCAGCACTTCCTGGCCGACGCGCGGCAGGGTATTGCTGCCCCAGTTGGCGCCGGCGATCGGCGCCAGCGGCGTGGCAACGCGCACCCAGGTGCCGGCGCTGTCGTCGGCGGGAGCGCCGGTGTCGCCGGCCTGCAGCGAAGGCGCCAGCCGGCTATGGCTGTTGTCCCCGCGCTGCCAGTGGAACTGCACTTTGACGCGGTGGTCGCGGTCGGTGTGGATCGGGGCGCCGGAAGGGCCGACTACGATGGCCGTTTGCTGCCCTTGCACGGTCGGGCGTTTCCAGGGCGCGGTGCTGCGATAGGGCAGGGCAGCTTCGATGGCGTCGATGCGGTTGCGGTAAAGCGGACGTTCGGCAATCGCATTGCCGATTGCGTGGCGGCTTTCGGCCAGGTCGCTGTCGTTCAACAGCTGCAGCGCTGCCTGGCCCAGCTCGCGCTGGATATTCGAGCGCATTTGCGCCGCCAGGTTGTTGTGCATCAGGTGCAGCACGCGGATGACAATGAAGTCTCCGCTGTCGCCGGTCACCGGCTCGCCTTGCAGGGCGAAGCGGGTTGCCGGCGCCATGGTGCGCACCGTGCCGGCGCCAGTCATGTTCTTGCGCGCGACGTCGAGTGCCTGCAGGCGGCGTTCGGCCAGGCGCTGGCCGTGCTCGCGGCTGGTATAGGCGTAGGCGCCCGGTACGTCGCGCGCTGGCAGCGCGATGCCGCTGCCCTCGGCGCCGGCTGCATTGGCTGTGCGCTGGTCCAGCGTGCGGTAGTCCCAGCTTTGCAGGGCGACTTCATTGGTCAGCAGGCCGGCCTGCATGCGCCAGCGGTCCATGCTGTCCTCGCGCATCACTGCCCCCGGCTGCGTATAGCGCACTGCCGCTTGCGCGTTCGGCTGGAAGGCGCCGTTGTGGTCGGCGATCACCAGTACGTGGCCGTCGCTGCGGTGTTCAAAGTAATAGAACAGGCCTTCTTCCGCCATCAGGCGTTCGGCGAAGGCCCAGTCGCTTTCCTGGTATTGGGTGCACAGGCTGCGCTTTGGATAGACCGCGCGGTCGGCCAGTTCGAAGCGCCATTCGGGCACCAGCTTGCCCTGGCCCTGCCAGCTCCCCAGCACTGCGTCGAGGACGTCGCAGACCGACAAGTCCTGGAAAACACGGCTGTCGCGGTTTTGCGCGAGGAAGGCAGTCCACGGCTCCAGCCGCACGGAATAGCGCGCCAGGCCGCCATTGGAGCCGCTCAGTTCAATCGCGGTGATATGGCCGTGGAAGGGGCGCAGCGCTTCCGGACCGGCGGCAGTCACCAGTTCCAGCAAGGCGGGTTGGCCAAGCAGGGACTTGAGCGGGATCGCGGCGTCGGTGGACAGCGTTGAAATGTCGAAGGCGAAAGGCTTGCCGATCGCCTCCTCGCCGCGCACGCATTCGACCAGTAGCTGTGCGGCGCCCTGCGGCGTGGTCAGTCGCAGCAGGCGAGTATCTTGAGTGAGGCGGTCCAGCATGAGATTGTGTTTTCGATAACCATACGGACCGCCATTACAGCTTAGAAGTTCTTTTGAAGCAAGAGAGATTCAATTGAATCGCTATACTTGCAAAATGGTAGTTACGTGGGAGCGTGCGAAGTCGGCCAGTTCGCGCGGGTAAAAGATGTCGTCGCGGTAGGATATGTCGTCGATGCCGAGGATGACGCTGATGGCCGCTGCTTCGAAGGACCAGTAGCCGAAAAACTGGGAGCCCTTGCGGTTGGTGCCGAAGTAGGGCTCGTCCTCGCTCATGCCGTACCAGGCCTTCAAGTATTCGGCCATCATGGCCGGGCGCTTATCGGGCGCTGCTGGGAACATCGGCAGGGTTTGCGAGTAGGGTTTGCCGCGCGTGCATTTCTTCGGCGGCGCTTCGCGGCCCGGCAGCCATGGCGCGACCAGGTGCTCCAGCAGCGCGTCGCGGCGGCGGTTGCCGTAGTCGAGGATGGGCATGATGCGGGACAGCTTGTCCTGGTGGCCCAGCAGGATGGCGAAGCACACCAGCGACAGGCCGGTGTGGTAGTCATCGTCTTCCAGGTCCAGCCAGTGCTTGTAGCAGTCCTCGTCCCCGTCGTCCTCCGACGGAGTAGATGGCGTTAGGAAGCGCGCGTAGTTTTCCCAAAAGCTGAGAGCCAGCGGAAAAAAAGTATTGAGGTCCTCCAAAGCATGGCCTGCGCTATAGCTGTTGCGCATGTGGTTCACCGATTCCCGTGCCAGCCAGCTGGCGCCGTCGTAGTGGTCCGGATCGGCGCAGTCGTAGCACACCTTGTCGGTAAACAGCGCAAGGTTCTCTTCGTAGCAGCCATAGTGCATGCGGTTTGAGCGGCGATGCTGCTCGAAGTCGGCCGGGGACAGCTTTTTGTGCCTCCAGTATTCGGCCAGTTCGCCGATCGTTCCCGGCGGCGTCAATTCCGCACTTTCCTCGACGGCCAGTGCTGAATAGGCGGGCATCCTTCCGGCATTGGCCTGGCGCGCAAAGGCGGCCATGTCAGCCGGGTAGTAGGGCAGGTTGCGATAGCTCGTATCATCGATGCCGAGCACCAGGGTGATGGCGGCAGCTTCCCACGACCAGTAGCCGACGAACTGGTAACCCGATTTGTGCAGGTCATAGTAGTTCTCGCGGCGGCTCGCTTCGTACCATTCGGCGAGGTATTGGGCCATCAGTGCCGGCCGTTCGGACGGCAGCGCGGCAAAGATCGGGAGCGTTTTCGAATAGGGCAGGTTGCGACGGCAGATGCCGGCAGCCGGATCCCGGCCTTCGACGCAGCAACTGAGCAGGCGCTCGACCAGCGCATCGCGCTTTTCATTGCGGTAGTCGATCAGCGGGACAAGGCGATGCAGCACGTCCTGCTTGCCGAGCAGGATGCCGAAGCAAACCATGGTCAGCGCCTGGTGGTATTCCGGACCGGCCAGCGCAACATGCGGCCACGGGGTTTCGCGATCGTTGCTGTCGTTGTAGGCCTGGTTGTAGTGGGCGTAGGTTTCCCAGTGTTCGACCGCACGGTCGTAGAAATCCCGAAGCTGGGCGATGTCATGTCCGCCGCTATAGCAATTGACCAGGAATGCCGTGGCGTCTGTCGCCAGGCGCTTGGTGGTGTTCATCAGATTATAGAGCGGGATCGCCGAGATCATCTCCGGCGCTTGCTGCAGGCGTTCCCTTACATGCTCGAACGTCTCGAGCTGGTCATGGAAGTTTTCTTCGTAGCCGTAATACCTAAGCAGGGGTTCGCGCAGGGACTGGTGAAAGTCGCTTTCTGACAGCGGGGCGTGCATGGGTGTTGCTCTTTCAGTAACGGTGCGGACCGCCATTACAGCTTAGAATTTCGCGAACGGCAAGAGTGATTCAATTGAATCGGGGGTGGCGGGCGAAAAAAAGCGGGAAGAGCCCGAAAGCTGTTCCCGCTTTGTTGTATTGCTTAGACGCTCAGGCGTTCTTAGCCTTGCTTTTCGTCGTCACCGGCAGTCGCTGGGTATGGACGATTGACCCACAGGATCCAGTAGCGCGCCAGGTCGGCACGGCCGTCGGCGCCTTGCACCGATTCCAGGATCTTGATCGCTTCTTCCTTCTTGCCGGCCATGGCGTAGGAGTAGCCCAGGCGCAGCTTGGCGTCTTCCGCATTTTTCAGGCCGCCCTTGGCGATACCGTCCTGGATCAGCTGGATGCCCTTGTCGTACTGGCCCATGGTGACGAATGCGTAGCCCAGGTTGACCATGCCGGTGCCGTTCTTGGCTTTGCGCGCCGAAGATTCGGTGGAGGCGATGTTCTTCACGTCGTCAGCAGCTTGCTTGTCCAGTTCGGCCTTGAGTTTCTTGATCTTGGCGTTCTGGGTGACAGCACCGTTGGCGATGCCGGCATCCAGCGCGGCCTTGCCTTCGATGAACTGGCCTTCGAGCTGGTCGACTTCGGCCAGTTCCACGTAGTCCTGCTCTTCCATCTTGGTGGTGGCCATTTTCTGCAGGCGGATGATGTCAGCCGAGAAGCGGGTAGAGTAGTTTTCCTTGCCGCGGGTGCGGTACAGCATGTCCGACCAGTAGCGGTCACGCGGATGCCAGCGCACCAGGCCTTCCAGCGCGGTCAGGTAGGTGGCCTTGTCTTTCAGGCGGTGCGATGCGTCGGCCAGCATGTGCAGCTCTTCGCGGGTCATTGGCTGGTTAGCCTTGATGCCGTCGTTCAGCTTCTTCAGCAGGTCGGCTTGCACGCCCTTGTAATCACCCGATTCGAAACGGATCGCCATGATCTGGCGCGCCACTTTCGGGTCGCCGCTCAATTCACCGTACTTCTGCAGGTTCTCGATGGTCTTGGGGTAGTTTTTCTGTTCCTGGTAGTAGCCGGCCAGCGCCTGGGTGAACTTGGTCTGTTCGGCCTTGTCCAGGCGGCCGGAGCCCAGGATGTACTCCAGCATCTCGATCAGCTTCGGCTTGTCGCCCATGCCCAGGGCGGTGGCCAGGCGCATGCGGTTGATGATGTACTGTTCGTACGGGGTCTTGTTCGGCATTGCGTCGGCCTGGTCCAGCAAGGCTTTCACTTCGTCATACTTCTTGGCTTCCAGCAGCGGGCTCAGGACTTTACCGTCCAGGAACTTGACCATATCTTTGCGCACCGTCTCTTGTGGAGCAGCGGCAGCCTGTTTGTCTTGCGCGTGTGCGGTCTGGACCAGCGCCGGGACGGCGCCCAGGCCGATGGCTGCGAGCAGCAGGCCGATACGTGCGAAACGATGTTGGGTCATGGTAGGTGATCCTTCTTGTGGTTGAGGCAAACGTCTATTCTCCCATAATTTCGTCATGGGTCCGGATTTCTGAAGTAGCCAATTGTAACGATTTATTATGGCCGTCCGAAAGCCGCGCCATTTGGGCCAAACAGCATGCAGCGCTCCGGCGGCAGGAACAGCGTGGCCGGCGCACCAGGCGCCGGCACGGGCAAATCCTGCGCCAGTTTTACTGCCAGTGGCTCCGGCATCCCGGGCAAGGCCGCGTAAACAATTGATTGATCGCCAAGATACTCCACATGGCTGATCGCTACAGCGGCCGCATTGTAAGCCTCTTCCCGCAATTGCAGGTGTTCCGGACGCACGCCAAGCGTGACGCGGCTGCCGCGCTCGACGTCGCCAGGCAGGGCCGCGGCTTCGACGATGGCGCCGCCCGGCAGCAATACCGCGACGTGCGTCGCGCCGACGGCAATCACCTCGCCGGGAATGAAGTTCATGCGCGGCGCCCCAAGGAAGCCGGCCACGAACAGGTTGGCCGGGCTGTTATACAGTTCCTGTGGCGTGCCGGCCTGTTCGATCCTGCCCCCATTGAACACCACGATGCGCTGGCCCAGCGTCATGGCCTCCACCTGGTCGTGCGTGACATAGATGGTGGTGGTGCCCAGTTCCTTGTGCAGTCGGCCGATTTCCAGCCGCATTTGCACGCGCAGGCCGGCATCCAGGTTGGACAGCGGTTCGTCGAAGAGGAATAGCTGCGGCTTGCGCACGATGGCGCGGCCAATGGCCACGCGCTGGCGCTGGCCGCCGGACAGTTCCTTGGGCTTGCGATTGAGCAGGTGGCCGATCTGCAGCGTGACGGCGGCGCGTTCCACCGCCGCCCGCAGCTCGGTAGCGGGCATGCCGGCCAGCTTCAGGCCGAATGCCATGTTCTCGTACACCGTCATGTGCGGGTACAGCGCATAGGACTGGAACACCATGGCCAGTCCGCGCTGGGCGGGCGGCACGTCGTTGGCGAAGCGGCCGCCGATGTGCAGCTGGCCGCCGCTGATGTCCTCCAGCCCGGCGATCATGCGCAGCAATGTCGATTTGCCGCAGCCGGACGGGCCGACAAACACGGTAAATTCACCGTCCGCGATTTCCAGGTCGATGCCCTGGATCACCGGGGCATTGTCGCCATAGCGCTTGGCGATATTGCGCAGCGAAACCGAGGCCATGAATCAGGCTGCCTCGGGCACGGCTTCGCCGCTGGATCGTTCGCGCGATTCCATCGGGATGAACTGCGAGAGGATGGTGACCGGAATGGCGGCCACCAGAATCCACAGGAAGAAGTTCTTGTAGCCCAGCGCCATCTGGATATCGCCGCTGATCCAGCGGAACAGCACGAAGCCAAGCTGCATCACGCCGGTGGAGAAGGCGTAGTGCGCGGTGGTGTATTTGCCCGGCGCCACCACCTGCATCATGTACAGGATCACGCCGACGAAGCCAAAGCCATAGCCGAACATCTCCACGCTGAGGGCGATGCCGATCAGCGTCAGGTCGGTCGGCAGCGCGTGCGACAGGTAATAGAACACCAGGTTGGGCAGGTTCACGGCCAGGATCAGGAACAGGATTGCGCGGCGCAGGCTAAGCCAGGAAGTAAAGTAGCCGCCGGCGATGGAGCCGATGATGAAGGCGATGGTGCCGCTGGTGCCGTACACGGCGCCCACTTCGGCCGTGCTCAGGCCAAGGCCGCCGGCTTCGCGCGCCTCGCGCAGGAACAGCGGTCCAATGGTCTGCACCTGAGCCTCGCCGGCGCGGAACAGGATGATGAACAGGATCGAAATCCAGATGCCAGGCTTGCGGAAGTAATCGACGATTACTTCCTTCAGCGTGCGCGCCACGCCGGCCACGGTATGGTCGTCCATGCGTGCGTTAGGGCTGAGGGGCAGGGCCCAGAAGTTGTAAGCGCCCAGCGCGCACATGGTCAGGCCGAGGATGCCGAAGATGACGGTCCAGGCGGAGGTGACGCCCTGCGTCTTTTCCAGGTAGCCGGCCAGCATCAGCAAGCCGCCCTGCGCCAGGAAGCGGCCGGCGTTGAAGAAGGTGCCGGTCCACCCGGCGTACTGCGCCTGCGCTTTTTTGTTCAAGCTGGCGATGTACAGGCCGTCGCAGGAAATGTCGTGGGTGGCGGAGGCGATCGACACCAGGAACAGCACGCCAATGCTGGCGCTGAGCCAGAACGGGAATTGCAGCGCCAGTGACACCAGGCCGAGGCACACGCCGCCGAACAGCTGCAGGCTGACCACCACCAGCTTCTTGCTCGAGGCCAGTTCGAGGAAGGGGCTCCACAAGGGCTTGAAGATCCAGGCGCCGCCGAGGAAGGCCAGCCAGTGGCTGATCTCCGCGTTCGACATGTTCATGCTCTTCATCATCTGGCCGAAGACGAGGGCAATGGCGAAGTAGGGCAGGCCCTGCGCCAGGTACAGCGTGGGAATCCACTTCAGCGGGTTGTGGCGTGCGGCGTCCATCTTGTCTCCTTAAACCTTAAGCGAAGCCGGGAACCGGGCAACGGCCGGTGGCTTCCAGTTCGCCCGACAGCCAGGCGTTGACGGCTTCCAGCGCAGGCGCGGCAAAGCCATAGGTCATCAGGGCTGGCGCCTGGATGTCCAGCGCCTGATAGGGATTCCACAGCGCCAGGTGCAGGTCCGGCTTCCAGTTGTTGCGGGCGTTGTCACCGTAGCGCAGGCGGGAGGTGGAGGCCAGCACGGTGAAACGGCCGTCCTGCGGCAGCGCCGACCAGTCGAAGCTGCCGGCGTCGGCGAAGGTGACCAGTTCCACGTCGTACAGCTTGCCCAGCGAGGCGGCCACGGTGGCCGCCGGCACGCCGGCTTCGGACACGCCATCGCTGACCACGTCCTGGCGTACCACCAGGCGCAGCTTGCTGCCTGCGGCGGGGCGGCGCGGATTGCCGCGCGCGGTCAGGGCGCGGCGCCAGCCTTCGGCCATGATTACGCGGTCGGCAGCATCTTCCTTATAGGAGCGCTGCTGGCAAGGATAGGCTTGCGCCAGCGCGTTCAGGCGCGCCAGTCGTTCGTCGACGGCTGCCTGCGACAAGGAGCCGTCGGCCAGCGCGGCCGCGATGGCGTCCAGGGTTTCGTTCTGGGTTTCAGTGGTGCCAAGCGCCATCACCATGTCGGCTCCGGCCAGCAGGGCGCGCACGGCGGCGTTGCCCACGCCGTAGCGGCCGGCGATGGCGTGCATGTCCATGCCGTCGGTAATGATGATGCCCTTGTAGTTCCACTGCTTGCGCAGGATGCCGTCCAGGATGGCGGGCGACATGGTGGCAGGATTGTCCGGATCGATGGCCGGGTAGACGATATGGGCGGTCATCATGGCCGGCGCCACCGGGGCGGCGGCACGGAATGGCGCCAGCTCCAGCGCATCCAGTTCGGGCAGCGCCTTGTCGACGGTCGGCAGGTCGCGGTGCGAATCGACGTGGGTGTCGCCGTGGCCGGGGAAGTGCTTGACGCAGCAGGCCACGCCTTCGGCATGGCTGCCGGCCATCCAGGCCATGGCCAGCTCCACCGCGCGTTTCGGCTCGGCGCCGAAGGAGCGCTCGGCGATCACCGGATTGTTCGGGTTATTGTTCAAGTCCAGCACTGGCGCGAAGTTCCAGTTGAAGCCGAGCGACTTGGCGGCGCGCGCCACGGCAGCGCCGGTGCGGTAGGCCAGGTCGGTATCGTCGGCGGCGCCCAGGCCCATGGCGGCCGGCGGCGCCGGCACCCAGGTCGAGCGCACCACGGCGCCACCTTCCTGGTCGATGGCGATCAGCGCGTTCGGGCCCATGGCGTCGCGCAGGTCGGCGGTCAGCTTGGCCAGTTGCACGGAGTCGGTCATGTTGCCGCGGAACAGGCACACACCGCGGATGCCGTTGGCGCGGATGAAATCGGCCGTCGCCTGGTCCAGCACCGTGCCGGGGAAGCGGATCATGATCAGTTGTCCCGCGATTTTTCGTAGTTCTTGTGTGCTCATTTAACTGCTCCGTCCATGCCGCGCATGAAGTAACGTTGGGTGAAAAGGAATGCCGCCAGTGTCGGCACAATGGTGATGATGGTACCTGCCGCGATCACTCGCGTGCTGCTGCCGAAGGTGCCGCGCAAATAGAGCACGCCCACCGACAGCGGGAATTCGTCCGGCTTGCTCATGACGATCGAAGGCCAGATGTATTCATTCCAAGCCTCCACGGCGGTCAGGATGCCGACCGTGGCCAGCCAGGGAGCGATCAGCGGCAGCATGATCTTGGTGAAAATGGTCCATTCGGAGGCGCCGTCGACGCGGGCCGCATCGACCAGGTCTTGCGGCACTTCCTCGAAGGCCTGTTTCAGCAGCAGGATGGCGACGGCGTTGACCACGTTCGGCAGGATCACGCCGGAGTAGGTATCGACCAGGCCCAGTTCCGTCACCGTGATGAAGTTGACCAGGAAGTTGACTTCGGACGGCAGCACCATGGTCGCGACAATCAGCCCGAACACCAATTTCTTGCCTTTGAAATGCAAGCGGGCCAAGGGATAGGCGGCCATGGAGCACAGCACCAGCTTCCACAGCACGGTAAAAGCCGTGATCAGGACCGAATTTTTCAGGAAGGCCCAGATCGGGATCACGCGGAAGACTTCCACGAAATTTTCCAGCGACGGCTGCTTGGGCCAGAACGTCGGCGGATACGAGAAAATATTCCCTTCGGTGGAAAGCGCCGTCACCAGCGTCCACCAGAACGGAAAGATGCACAGCAGCGCGATGGCAGCCAGCAGCAGGTATTGTGCGGTCTTTTTCATCGGTGCTTCGGCTTCAGGTAGCGCAGGCAAAGCAGGGCGATGCCGATGCAGATCAGGGAGACGATAAAGCTCGCGGCCAAGGCGCGCGGCAGCTTAAGGTGTTTCAGGCCCTGGTCGTAGGCGTAATACAGGGCGGTGAAGGTGGAGTTCATCGGGCCGCCCTGGGTCAGCACGTCGACCTCCTGGTAGGCTTTCAGTGCGCCCAGTACGGAGAGGATGGTGCACACCATGATGGTCGGCCGCAGCATGGGCACGGTGATGTGCCAGAAGCGTTGCCAGCGCGAGGCGCCGTCCAGGATGGCTGCCTCCTGCATTTCCTGAGGCACCGATTGCAGCGCAGCCAGGTACATCACCATATACCATCCCAGTCCGCGCCATAGGGTAACGAACATGATCGCCGCCAGCGCGAAAGTATCGTCCTGCAGCCAGCCAATGTGCGTGCCGAGGATGTAGTTCAGCGCGCCCTGCTCATGGAACATGAAGCCCCACATGATGCCGACCACGGAGACCGTCGTCACAACCGGCACGTAATACGCTGCGCGGAACAGCTTGATGCCCGGGAGCTGGTTGTTCACCATCACCGCCAGTGCAATGGCGCCCAGTTGCACGCAAGGGACGATCAGCAGGAACACCAGCGAGTTTTTCAGGCCGGTGACGAACATCTCGTTATTGAAGATATAGCGGAAGTTGTCGAAGCCGACCCAGTGCGTCTCCCGCACCAGCGAAAAATCGGTAAAGGCCAGCACCGACCCAAACAGTACCGGCCAGAAGGCAAACACCGCCAGCAGCAGCAAGGCCGGCGCCAGGAACAGCCAGGCCGCAACGGAACGTTTCATCGCGCCACCTCGAGCTTGCGATTCCATATCGCGACGGCAGCGTTGAGCGCTTGCTGGATATCAGCGCGGCCGGTGACGCCAGCTTCTACCGCCTTCACGAGCGCACGGCGCAGTTCGTCGTAGTCTTCGATGCCCGCCACGTACATGGTGCGCGAGTGCGGCATCGATACCGCGCCTGCGGCAACGGCTTTCTCCGATGCACCCGCATCCGGCGGTACGGCGGTAAAGAACGGATCATTGGCAGCTTGCGCCGAGGCGGGAAACACACTGGCCTGGCGCGCAAATTCGAGCTGGTTCGCATCGCTGGTGAGGAAGCGTGCGAACTTGCCGATGCCGGGCAGATCCGCAGCCGGCACCCGGGCCGGCACGCCGAAGTGGATCAGCCAGCCGCCATCGGCAATCCCGGTCGGTCCCAGCGGCGCCGGCGCGACATCGGTGATAGCATACACGTCGCGCGCATCGGCCTGGATGCGCTTCAGGGCCGTCGGCGGCGCCAGCAGCATGCCAAGGCGTCCGCTCTTGTAAGCCTCTACCGCCGGCGGGAAGTTATCTTCCGCGAACAGGCCGTCTTTCAGCAGCCCGCCCGCGCGATACGTCTCGGCCAGTTTGCGGACAAACGCGACGTGGGCAGGCGAATTGAAAACTGCCCGGCCGCCAGCAAGGACCGGCAAGCCTTGCTGCAGCATCAGCCCATCGACCTTGGACAGGGCAGGGCACAGGCCGGCCTTGCCGGTGCGCAGGGCAATCTGCCGTGCAAACGCCAGCTGCTCGTCCAGGTTGCGCGGCGCATGGGCAATGCCTGCCGCGCGGAAGATCTCCCGGTTGTAGGCGATCACCGCGACGTTGCTGTACATCGGGAAGCCGTAAGTCTTGCCGCCGAAGGAAAGATCCTTCAATGCGCTGGGCAGGTAGCGCGAACGCTCGGCGCCGAGCAGCGAATCGACAGGCGTCAGCAGTCCGTCGCGGGCGAATTCCTCTGCCCATGGCACGTTCAGGTTGACCAATGCCGGCGGCTTGCCGGCCACGATGCGCGTGACCAGCTTGGTCTGGATAATGTCCCATGGGAAGTCGACCCATTCCAGCTTGACGCCGGGATTGGCCGCTTCGTAGCGCTTCACCACGCCTTCGAAATAAGGCGTGAAACGCGGCTTCATGCTGAAGGTCCAGAATTCGATGTGCTGCACCGGCGCAGCCAGCGTGGCGCCGGCAACGGCCATCAATGCAGCAAGCAGGAGACTGTTCTTCATCGATGGCCGCGCGCGGGGATCAGTGGGTCTTGGTGACTTTATTCAGGTGACGCGGACGATCCGGGTCCAGGCCGCGCGCTGCCGACAGCTTGGCCGCCATTACATAGAACGCCTGGATGGCGACAATCGGATCAAGGTCGGGCGTGGCCGCAACCGGCAAGGTCAGGTCGCGGCTTGCTACGTCTTCCGGCGCCGCCAGCAGCACGCGCGCGCCACGGCCGCGCATTTCCTCCGCCAATGCCAGCAGGCCGGCCTGGGTCGGGCCGCGGGTGGCGAAGATCAGCAGCGGATAGCCTTCTTCGATCAGCGCCATCGGGCCGTGCTTGATTTCGGCGCCGGAGAAGGCTTCTGCCTGCAGTGCCGAGGTTTCCTTGAATTTCAGCGAGGCTTCCAGGGCGACAGGGAAGCTGATGCCGCGGCCAACCACCATGATGTTGCGTGCCGGGGCCAGTACTTCGATTGCCGGCGACCAGTCCACATTGCAGGCCGCGCGCAGTGCATCCGGGAGCGCAGCCAGGCCTTCCAGCAGTTCCGGATCGTTCTGCCAGTGCGCGACCATGCGTGCGCCGGCGACCAAAGAAGTGATGAAACTCTTGGTGGCGGCGACGCTCTGCTCTTTGCCGGCGCGCAGCGGCATGGCCCATTCGGCGCTGTGCGCCAGCGGCGAGTCGGCATCGTTGACCAGCGCCACGGTGGTGGCGCCCCCATCGCGGAAGTAGCGGATCGGTTCCACCACGTCCGGGCTCTGGCCCGATTGCGAGACGGACACCACCAGCGTATCGCGTGTGATCAGCGGCGATTTGTGCAGCGTTACCAGAGACATCGGCAGCGAAGCCACCACGCGCCCCAGGCGCGACATGATCAGGTACGCGATGTAGTTGCAGGCATGGTCCGAGCTGCCGCGTGCCACGGTCAGCGCGGAATTGAACGGAGTGCTCCTCAGTTTGCGGCCCAGTTCCGCGTAGCGGTCGGTGTCGTTCGCCAACTGCTGTTCCACGCAGTCGGCGGCAGACAGGGCTTCTTTAAGCATCATTGAGGTCACAACGTTCTCCTTCGATATAAACGGCTTTCAGTTTCAAGTCCCGGTCCATCACGACCAGGTCGGCATACGCGCCGCGTGCCAGGCGGCCGCGGTCCTGCAGGCCGAGGTAGTCGGCCGCATGGGTGGAAACTCGTTTGGAGGCGTCGGCTAGGTCGAGGCCCAGCCCGACGAGGTTGCGCAGGGCCTGGTCCAGCGTCAGCGTGGAACCGGCCAGGGTGCCGTCGGGCAGGCGCACGCCGCCCATGCACTTATGGACGATGTGGCGGCCCAGCATGTACTCGCCATCCGGCATGCCGGTGGCAGCCGTGGAATCGGTCACGCAATACAGGCGCGGGATGGCGCGCAGCGCGCCTTTGATTGCGCCTGGATGCACGTGCAGGAGATCGGGAATCAGTTCGGCGAATTCGGCGTGCGCCAGGGCGGCGCCAACCATGCCGGGCTCGCGGTGGTGCAGCCCGCTCATCGCGTTGAATAAATGGGTGAAGCCTGTAGCGCCATGGTCCAGCGCGGCCACGCCTTCTTCGTAAGAGCCCAGCGTGTGGCCGATCTGCACCCGCACGCCGTGGTTGGCCAGGTCGCGTACCAGCTCCAGGTGGCCGGAAATTTCCGGCGCCACGGTGATCACGCGCATCGGCGCCAATTGCTCCAGGCGATGGACTTCTTCAATGGTGGCGGCGCGCGCGAAGTTCGGCTGCGCACCCAGCTTGCCGCTGTTGATGTACGGGCCTTCCAGGTGGGCGCCCAGCACGCGCGCCTCGCCCTTGCCGCGCTGGCGCACCGCCTTGCCGATGGCGGCCAGCGCCACGTCGATATCTTCCGGTGGCGCGGTCATGGTGGTGGCCAGCATGGAGGTGGTGCCGTGGCGCGCGTGGATGGCGGCAATCGCATGCACTGCGTCGCCGCCTTCCATCACGTCCTTGCCGGCGCCGCCGTGCACGTGCAGGTCGATGAAGCCGGGCAGGATGTAGTCGTCGCCGTTCTGCTTCGGATCGGTGCTGCCGCCTGCGACGTCCTCGATCCGCTCGCCGAAGGAAATCGTTCCGTTCAGCCAGCCGGACGGTGTCAGGATATTGCCTTTGATTGCCTCGTTCATCGACGCGACTCCGCTACAAATTCATAATAGTCACTCCGGCAGAAGGAGTGGGTAAGTTCTACTGCCGCGCCGCTCTCCAGGTAGCTCACACGCGTAATGTGCAGCATGGCGGTGCCGGGCGCGATATTGGCCAGGCGCGCCTGCTCCGCATTGGCGTTGATGGCGCGGATGTGCTGCAGCGCGCGCATCGGCACATTGCCGGTGGCCTCCAGGTAGCCGTACAGCGAACCGTTCACCGTGCCGGGATCGGGCATGTACATGGCGGGGATGGTCGAGGTCTCGATGGCCATCACCACGTCGTCGGCCGTGCGCAGGCGCTTCAGGCGCGCCACCGGCATATTTGGCGACAGTCCCAGCGACAGCAGTTCCAGCGGCGCCGCTACTCCGATCTCGCGCTGCAGCCAGCGCGAGCCGGCGGTAAAGCCGCGCTGGCGCAGCTCTTCCGAAAAACTGGTCAGGCGCGACAGCGGCTGCTCCAGCTTGGGCGTGATGTAAGTCCCGGAACCGCGGCGGCGCGTCAGCATGCCGCGCGCGCACAGCATGTCGATCGCCTTGCGTGCGGTCACCCGCGAGATATTGAGTATTTCCGACAGCACCCGTTCGGACGGCAGCGCCTCGTTGGCACGCCAGTCGCCGCTTGCTATGCCATCGGACAGCTTGTTTGCCAACTGCATGTACAGAGGGGTGTCGCTGTCGGCGTCAGGCCGGAAATCGCTCAACTGGGATAGCACGGGCTACTCCTTCAAATGTTGTTGGATCAGGCGCAGGCCACCGGCGGCCGAATCGCCCCTGGGTGGAACAATCCGCTGCAGCAGGGCAGGCGGCAGGTAGGTGCGCAGCGGCTCGCCGAGCCCGCCGCACAGGGCGATCGGCAGCGTGCCGCTCGGATCCAGGCCGTGCGCGATCAGCGCCACTTGCTGGCCTGCGGCGGCCAGGATGCTGTGCGCAGTGGCATCGCTTTCCGCATGCTGCAGGACGATGCGCGCCAGTTGCGCGAAGGCGGTCTGGTTGGCGTTGGCCAGCCAGACCTGGATGCGGTCGCGGCTGCCTCCGCAGGCGTCGGCCACAGCCTGCGCGAAGGCGCTGCCCTCGACACGGCCATCGACCACCTGCTGCACGTGGTTGATCGCCTTCATCCCGATCCAGGCGCCGCCGGCTTCGTCGCCGGAAGGGAAACCCCAGCCGCCCACTTCATGGCGCGAGCCGTCGGCATGCAGGATTTCGCCCACGCTGCCGGTACCCAGCGCGATGATGGCGCCCGGCCGGCCTTCATGTGCGCCAAGCACGGTGGTAAAGGCATCGGTTTCCAGCGCCACGGCGGCAAAGCCAGGATTGGCGGCCACGAAATTGGCGGCCCACTGCTTGTTATGCACGCCTGCCAACCCCAGGCCAATGGCGATGTGCTCGCGCGCCGGTTGTGCCACGCCGGCTGCTTCAAAGGCGCGCGCCGTGGCTTCCTCCACCGCGGCCCAGGCATTCTTAATACCGTGTAGCAGGGCGGATGGACCGGCCTGGCCTTCGCCCAGCAACTGCCCGTCGGCACGGGCCAGGCGCACGCGTGTACCACTACCGCCGCCATCGACGCCTATCAGGAATTCGATCATTTTTTCAAGGGATGAAAAGAACTGTGGCGACTATATGAGGAGCACACCAGCTTGTCAACAGGTATTTAACTGGTATTGTTTAGGTCTTTGCCTAAACAGCGAAAATATTCTGCAAGTCATTGAATTGTATGACGTTTTATTGGTGCTGGAATGGTATGCACTTTGGTATGGACTGTGGTGCCAAAGTTGCAATATGGACGAAAAAAAGCCCGGCACGCTGGCCGGGCATAGGGAGAATAGCTAATCGCTGCCGGCGCCTCAGGCGTCAGCAGCGATGTCGTCAATCATTCGGCGTGGGCGCCACGACGGTCGACCGTCACCACACGCTGTTTATCGGAAACCAGTTGCTGGCCTTGTGCGGCCACTTTGCCTTCCACGTTGACCGTGGCATTGCCCGGGCCGCGCACATTGACTTCGGCCTGCTTGGCCAGCATGTCGCGCGCATCCAGGCTGCCGGAACCGGTCACCTGCGCATTCAGGGAGCTGGTCCAGCCGCGTAGTTGCACGCCGCCTGGCCCGCTCATGGTCACTTTCACGTCCTTGCATTCCGGTTCGGCATGCAGGTCGCCCGAGCCGCGCACGTCGGCATCCAGCGAATCGCTGACCTTGCTCAGGTAGATATTGCCGGGGCCCTTGCTGCGCGCGATGGCCTTGGCCACCTTGAGCTGCTTGGCATCCAGGTCGCCCGAGCCGCTGACATCGGCGCTCAGGGTTTCGCTGCTGCCGGACAGGTTCATGCCGCCCGGGCCACTCAGGCTGACGCGGGTATTCTGGGTTTGCAGGCCGCGCGCTTCCAGGTCGCCGGAGCCGTGCACTTCGGCGTCGAACTTCTTGATCTGGCCGTTCAGGCAGGCGCTGCCCGGGCCATTCAGCATGGCGCTGACGTTTTCCACCTGCATGCTGCAGGCTTCCAGGTCACCGGAGCCGGAAATGTCGACGCGGATATCGCGGCTGCTGCCCCGCAGCTCGACCGAGCCGGGGCCGCTCATCGACGCGTTGATTTTGTTGGCGCGCACGTCGCCCGCTTCCAGGTCGCCCGACCCGGACAGGACCGCATTCAGGTCGCCGGTAATGGCCGGGGCGCTCACGTCGCCAGGACCGGTCATGACCAGGTTCACATTGGTGGCGCGCATGCGGTGCAGGTGCATGTCGCCGCTGCCGCTGGCCTTGACGATCAGCTCGGTCGCCGTGCCTGAGGCGCTGAAATCGCCGGGGCCGGTCGAGATCAGTTTCAGCTCGCTGCTGTCGACCCTTTCCAGCTCGACGTCGCCGCTGCCGCTGGAACTCAGGGCTTTCAGGCCGCTGGTGCTGATTTTCACGATAACGGGCTCGCGCTGCTTGCCGAAGCTGAACACCCAGTGGTTGCGGCGCAGCGGACGCACGTGCAGGGTATCGCCCTGGACCACGGTTTCCAGCTGCTCGACCTGGCGTTTCGGGCCGCTGACTTCCACGCCCGTTTCGCCCTGGGCATTGATCAGCACCTTGTAAGGGCCTTCCAGTTCAATCCGGGAAAAAGCAGTCACCGGGCGGTTTTCCCTGGTCGGGGTGAGGTCGGCCTTCTTTTCGCTGTCCGGAGGGCTGGCATGCAGGGCGGTGACGCCCAGCGCGATCAGGGAAACAGCGGCGCCGTAGGTGATCAGCTTATTCATTTTGATTGTCACTGTTCAGGATTGGTGATGCTGGAACGATATGCGAATCGGCGTCGCCGCCGGGCCGGAAAAAGACAGACGCGCAAAAACGGGGAACCAACTGCAATTTTCCGATACTGAAATGCACACGGTAGCGGGCAAAAAGTTGTGATTTCGCCTTGAAATGTCATAATGCTCGTCAGGAGAGACACTTATGATCAAGTACTTGGGGACCAAAAAGACCGACCAGGGTGGAACGGTATACGTGTTCCTGATCAATGGTTTGCAGAAGGAAGTCCGCGAGGGTTCCCTGAAGCAATATCCTGGCTGCTACGAAGCGTTGCCTCCATCGGCCAAGGCCAAGATCAGTGCCAACCGCGCCTGGTTCCAGAAGCTGTAAATGATGCGGCGCTTTTTCACGGCGGCGGGCCTGCTGGCCGCCAGTCTCGCGGCGCAGGCAGCGCCGCCTTCCCACTTCGGCGATGTGCTCGGCAATGGCTTGCTGTGCCGCGACCAGACCTCCAACCGTTATTATTTCGACTATCTCAGCCAGTATTTCGGGCGCCCCTACAAGCGCGAAGGCGGGGCCTACTGGTTCCGGACCAATGACGCGATCCTGTGGGGTTTTCCCGTGCTGGAGGTGATCATCAGCGACGAAAGCTACCCGTACAGCTTTGTCGGCGCCGTAACCGATACCACGCCTGAGGAGCTGGAAAAGGCCATCCTCCGCCAGGACGGCCAGGCCTATGCGAAAATCGACACTTCGCGCTATCCGGTGCGGGAGTCCAAGCCGGGCAGCCGCATCGTCTATTTCAACACGCGCTCCAAGATATACTGCGCCAAATTCAAGCAACTGCCGCCCGCGCTGCGCTAAGCGCCGACCATGTACACGCAATACTTCAACCTCAAACAGCAGCCGTTCTCGATTGCCCCCGACCCGCGTTACCTGTTCATGAGCGAACGGCACCGCGAGGCGCTGGCGCATCTCCTGTACGGCGTGGGAAGCGGCGGCGGCTTCGTGCTGCTGACCGGCGAAATCGGCGCCGGCAAGACCACGGTGTGCCGCTGTTTCATGGAGCAGATCCCGGCCGATTGCCGGCTCGCCTATATCTTCAATCCCAAGCTGACGGTGGAAGAACTGCTGCAGTCGGTGTGCGATGAATTCGGCGTGGCGCCGGAGGGGGCGAGCGTCAAATCGTATGTGGACGCGGTCAACAGCTACCTGCTGGAGTCGCACGCGGCCGGCCTGAATAATGTGCTGGTCATCGACGAGGCGCAAAACCTGTCGGCCGATGTGCTGGAGCAGTTGCGCCTCCTGACCAATCTGGAAACCAGCGAACGCAAGCTGCTGCAGATTATCCTGATCGGCCAGCCGGAACTGCGCCAGATGCTGGCGCGGCCGGAGCTCGAGCAACTGGCGCAGCGGGTGATTGCGCGCTACCACCTGGGGCCTTTGTCCGAGGCGGAGGTGGGCAGCTATATCCAGCACCGGCTGGCGGTGGCTGGCGCTGGCGCGGTGGAGCTGTTCCCGCGCGGGCTGCTGCGGCGCATCCACCAATTGAGCAAGGGCGTGCCGCGCAGGATCAACCTGCTGTGCGACCGGGCGCTGCTGGGCGCCTATGTCGAAAACCGCGCGCAGGTGAATGCCACCATATTGCGCCGGGCGGCGGAGGAAGTGTTTGCAGGCGAGGCCGCGCCGGTTCGCGTTCGGGCGTGGCGCGTAGCTGCCGCCGGCGTGCTGGCCGGGGCGGCGTTGACTGCCGCAGCAGCATGGCAGTTGATGCCGTCTGCGCGCGCGCCATCCACGCCCGCCACTGCAACCGCGCCGAAGGCGATTGTCCCGGCGTCGCAAACTGCGGCCCCGGTTGCGAAAGTCGCTGCAGCACCGCCCGCAATCGCCGGTCCCGCGCAGGTGGCCGCCGCTGCGCCCCAATCCACCATGCCGGCCTGGCTCACAATGGACGCAGCCCTTGGCCAGCTCGCCGCCAAATGGGAGGTGGCGCTGGAGGAAGGTGAAGGCTGCGCCGAAGCCGCCCAACGCAACTTGCGCTGCATGCAAACCAAGGGCGGCCTGGAAGAAATCCGCAACCTGGACCGCCCAGTCATTATCAAGCTGCGCGACGGCGACTCCTTGCCGCGCAATGTCCTGCTGACCGCTCTCGACGACAAGAGCGCTACGCTGGTCGGGGCCCGTGGCAGCGAGAAGGTGGCACTGGAAGCGCTGGATGCCCGCTTCGACGGTACCTTCACCACCTTCTGGCGTGCGCCGCGTTCCTGGCGTGAAGAAGTCCGCGAAGGCGACAAGGGGCCGGACGTCGACTGGCTGGCGCGCCGCCTGGCACAAATGAACGGGGTCAAGAAACCGCGCGATAACCAGCCACTAGCTGGTGAAACTTTGCGATACTTGCGCGAGTTCCAGCTCGCCCAAGGCTTGAAGGCCGACGGCGTGGCGGGACCACGAACTTTCATCCGCCTGTCGCAGCCGGGCAGGGAGACCGAGCCGCACCTGCTGGCCGAGGCGGGTAAATAATATGTCCTATATTCTCGAAGCACTGAAAAAAGCGCAGGCCGAACGCCAGATTGGCAGCACCCCGACCATTCACGCACCCACGTTGGCCACCGCGCCGGCAGGGCAAGGCGCGTCCAGCAGGCGCACCCCGGTGATCGTCGCGATGGCGCTGATGGCCGCAGCCATCGCCGGCCTTGCGACCATGCTGGTGCGCCAGCAGCCAGCGGCGAGCCAGCAGCCAGCCGCAAGCGCGCCGCTCCCCGTCAGTCAGTCGCCCGCCGTCAGCCCGCCGCCCGCCGCGAGCTTGCCGACAGTCGCCGCCCAGCCGCCAGCCAGCGCCGCGCCGGTTGCCGCCGCTCCGGCCGTGGGCCCAGCCGCCGCCAACAGCAGCGCCACACCCGTGGCCACCGCTTCCGGACCAGGCCGCGACGCCCACAGCGCACCAGCAGCTACCGCAGTTGCCGTTTCCGGCGCCACCCCGGCAGCGCCGGCCGCAGCGATCACCGCAGTCCCGGCGCCAGAACGCCCAGGAGAAGCGCCTCCGGCACAGCGAGCTATCGGCCAGCAAACGTCCAGCCAGCGTGCTGCCGACGCCCATGCCGCCGCAGCGCCATCCGCAGCCCGCGCCGCGGAGGCTCCGCAGTTGCCCGCCCAGAAGCAAGCCGGAAACGTGGCCCGCGGTGCAGACGTAACGCAGGCGGCCCCGGTCGCGGCTCCGCCCCAGGCGCCAGCGCCGGTGGAGGAACAAGTGCAATCCCTGCGCGAGCTGCCCGAGCCGATCCAGCGCGCCATCCCCCAGATCACTCTTGGTGGCTACATGTATTCGAAAAATCCCGCCGATCGCCTGCTGCTGATCGACAAAGTGCTGCGCAGGGAAGGCGAGGAAGTCGCCCCCGGCCTGATCCTGGACAAACTCCAGCCCAAGCAAGCCATCTTCAGCTTCCGCGGCTACCGTTACCGGGTACCGTTATGAGCAGCAAGCAGAACGTGGTCGGCGTCACCGGCCCTTCGGGCAGTGGCAAGACCACCCTGATCGAATACCTGGTCGCCGAGCTGGCCGTGCGCGGCTGGAAAGTCAACGTCATCAAGCATAGCCACCATGACTTCGAGCTCGAGCCGCCAAGGAAAGACAGCGCCCGTTTCCGCCATGCCGGCGCCGCCGAGGTGATGATCGCCTCGCCTTATCGTTTCGCCATCATCCACGAACTGCGCGGAGCCCAAGAACCCGGCGCAGACGAGCAACTGGCCCGCCTGCAGCCCGCCGACCTGACCCTGGTCGAAGGCTTCCACGCATGGCAAATCGACAAGCTGGAAGTCTACCGTGCCATCGCCGGCCAGCCGCCGCGTTATCTCGACGACCATACGATTGTCGCCGTCGCCTCCGACCAGCCAGCCCCGGACGGCCTGCCGCCTCGCTTGCAATGGCTCGACCTGAATCGCCCCGACTCCGTACTGGCCTGGCTCATCAAAAAAATCCCGCGCCAAGCCTAAAGTTCGCCAAATCCCATCCGTAAATCTGGATAGATACGAGTGGGAGGTTCAAATGGATGCAATGAGCATTGCAAAACTGGCAACGACAATGGCCGATACGAGCAATCGTACCGAGGTTGGCTACGCCGTGCTGAAAAGAGCAATGGACGTGCAAGCCTCCAGCGCCCAGGCCCTGATCGAAGCGATTCCGCCCGCGCCCCCTGCCGCCAACCTGCCATCCCACCTCGGCCAGAACATCAACACCACCGCCTGAACGCCGGTCGCCAAGACCTCGCGCAGGCCGCAAGGAACCCGCCGCACCCACACCGGTGCCAGCGGGTTTTTTTTATGGTCTAATCGCACACCCGCAAACCTACAGAGGAGACCCTTCATGAAAAACCGCCAAGCCCTGATCGCCGCCGCCCTGGCCACCGTCTGCGCCACCGCCAGCACCGTTGCTTCCGCAGCCCAGGACAAGCCAGCAGCGGAAAAAGAAAAATGCTACGGCATCGCCAAGGCTGGCCAGAACGACTGCGCCACCGGCACCCACGGCTGCTCCAACCAGGCCAAGACCGACAATATGGCTGGCGAGTGGAAATTCGTCGCCAAAGGCACCTGCGAAAAAGCCGGCGGCAAGACCACCGCGCCAGCCAAGTAAGCAATGACGCAACACGCCGTAGCGCGGGGAGCAGGCATTGGATTGCGGGCACCGCACTATCGCCAGTTCCTCGAGCAGCGGCCGCGCGCCGCCTGGCTTGAGGTACATACTGAAAACTACCTCGACCAGGCCGGCGGCGACTTCCACGTACTGCAGGAACTGAGGCGCGACTACGCGATCAGCCTGCACGGCGTAGGCCTGGGCCTTGGCTCGGCACGCGGCTTCAGCGCCGACCACCTCGCGCGTGTCATAAGCCTCGCCCAGCGCATTGAGCCGGCGCTGGTCTCCGAGCACCTGTGCTGGGGCGCCGTCTTCGACCGCCACCTCAACGACCTCCTGCCGCTGGCGCTGAACCACGCCGCGCTTGACCTGCTGGCAGAGCGGGTAGGGCGCATGCAGGACGCGCTTGGACGCACCATCCTGCTCGAGAACGTTTCCAGCTTCGTGCGCTTCGCCGACGACGCAATGAGCGAAGCAGAATTCCTCGCCGCCCTGGCGCACAGCACCGGGTGCGGCCTGCTGCTGGACGTGAACAACCTGTACGTCAACCAGCTGAACCACGGTGAGGACGCCGTGGCAGCGCTGCGAGCGATCGCCCCCGGCACAGTCGGCGAAATCCACCTCGCCGGACACCTCGTCACCCCCGATGCTGTCGTCGACCACCACGGCGCGGTTGTCGCCGATCCCGTCTGGCGCCTGTATGAAGCAGCGCTAAGCCGCTTCGGCGCCGTGCCCACGCTGATCGAATGGGACACCGATATCCCGCCCCTTGAAATCCTGCTTGGCGAGGCCGCCAAAGCAGCTGCAATTGCCGCCAACTTCCCGTCTCCCGAGGAATTTGACTTGGCCGTCGGGAGCAGGAGCGGGCAATCCCTGCCGGTGGTCGGCTGCGACGCATTAGCCGCGCAGCAGCAAGCATTTTCCGACGCCTTGTTCGCGCCGGCAGCCGAAGCCTCGCTACAGCTCAGGCACGGCGAACGCTTCGGTCTATACCGGGGCAACCTGGCTTCTACCTGGACCAAGGCCCTGGCTGCTGCCTATCCCGTTATTGCGCAACTGGTCGGTGAAGAATTCTTCGCTGCGCTGGCTCGCGAATACGGCCGCGCCCACCCTTCCGATAGCGGAGACCTGAACCGTTTCGGCGCCCGCTTCGAGCCCTTCCTGCGCTGCTTCGAGCACGTCAAGGACTTGCCCTACCTGCCCGACATGGCTCGCCTGGAATGGCAACTGCACAGCATCCATTACGCCCCGCACGAACCCGAGCTGCAAGCGCAGGACATCAACCCGCAAACTGTGGAAGAACAAAGCTTCCGCTGGCAGCCGACCGCCCAGCTTTTCGAGTCGGAATGGGCCGTCGTGCCACTCTGGCTGGCCCATCAGGGCATGCCATTCCCGCAGAAGATGGACGAGCCAAGCCGCGCGTTCCTCAGCCGCCCTGCATGGACAGCCCAGGTCACGCAGCTGCAAGCGCCGCAATACGCAGCGCTGCAGGCATTAAGGGAAGGGAAGACATTCGGCGACGCGCTCGACGCTGCCTTTGCACTGGATGAGAACTTCAACGTTGCCGCCAGCCTCCAGCAATGGCTGCAGCATCAAATCCTAACTAAACGCCCGCATTAACTTGTCTTCGCCGGACAAGTCCCGGTGCAGCAGGTTCGCGCGGTGGGTCGCCTCGATCATGCGCAGGAGCTGCGCATCCTCGCACCGTTCCAGCTCTTCATTTGCCGCAAGCAAGGCCTGGGCGAGCTTGGCGCGTGCCGACTGGTACAGCACGCTGGTGTAATGATCGGTATTCTTGAGCAGCTCTTCGGCATTCTCGATGACCTGGCGCAGGTCACCGATCAGTTGTTCCTGGGACTGCACTTGCTTCTCGTCGGGACCATCCATGGAGCTAACCCTCCGCGCGGATCAATCAGGCCGCACTGCCCTCGGCATGAACGTCGATCTGCACGTCGCCCAGGCGTACCTTCTGGCCCGCCCGGATCTTCGCCGTCTTGCGCAACTCCTGTTTGCCGTCGACCTTGACATCGCCGCTCGCCACGATCTGCTTGCCGGCGCCGCCGCTGTCGCATAGGCCAACTACCTTCAGGAGCTGGTTCAGCTCGATGTACTCGCCTGTCAATTCGAAATCTACTTTTTGCATTTTAATCCTCTTTCTGTTGGGTTGGCGCGGAGGTGTTGTATTCCCACCGAGCATTAACCCTTGCCGCCGGGCTTCGTCATCTCCAGCGGAACAATCCACTCGTTGAACTGGCTTTCGTTCACAAAACCAAGGGCTAACGCCGCCTCTTTCAAGGTCGTGCCCTCGTACTGCGCCTTCTTCGCAATTTGCGCGGCGCGATCATAACCGATATGGGGAGCCAGCGCGGTAACCAGCATCAGCGACCGTTCCATCAGCTCTTCGATGCGGCCCAGGTTGGGTTCGATGCCATGGGCGCAGTGCTCGTCGAAGCTGCGCATGCCGTCCGCCAGCAGGCGGGCGCTTTGCAGGAAATTGTGGGCGATCAGCGGCTTGAACACGTTCAGCTCGAAATTGCCGGACGAGCCGCCGACGGTAATCGCCACATCGTTGCCGAACACCTGGCAGCACAGCATGGTCAGCGCTTCGCTCTGGGTTGGATTGACCTTGCCCGGCATGATCGAGCTGCCCGGCTCATTTTCCGGGATGCTGATTTCACCCAGCCCGGAGCGTGGGCCGGAAGCCATCCAGCGCACGTCGTTGGCCAGTTTCATCAGGGCGGTGGCCAGCGTCTTCAAGGCGCCATGGGCGGATACCAGGGCGTCATGCCCGGCCAGCGCGGCGAACTTGTTGTCGGCGGTGCGGAAGGGCAGCTTCAAGCGGCTCGCCAGCTCGGCAGCGATGCGCGTTGCATACTCGGGATGCGAGTTCAGGCCGGTGCCGACCGCGGTGCCGCCGGCCGCCAGTTCCAGCACGGCGGGCAGGGTGGCTTCGATGGCTTTTTCGGCGTAGTCCAGCTGGGCCACATAGCCCGAAAATTCCTGTCCAAGGGTCAGCGGCGTGGCATCCTGCAGGTGGGTGCGGCCGATCTTGACGATGCCCTCGAATGCCTGCGCCTTTGCCTGCAATGTGGCTCGCAGCTGCCGCAGCGCCGGCAGGACGTTGGTCGCCACAGCCTGCGCTGCCGCCACGTGCATGGCGGTAGGGAAGATGTCGTTCGACGACTGGCCTTTATTGACGTCATCGTTCGGATGCAGCTTGCGGCCCTCGCCGCGCTCGCCGCCCATCAGCTCGGAGGCGCGGTTGGCCAGCACCTCGTTCATGTTCATGTTCGACTGGGTCCCCGAACCGGTCTGCCATACGGCCAGCGGGAATTCGCCCGGATGTTTGCCCTCCAGGACTTCATCGGCGGCCTGCATGATGGCGTTGGCCTTGGCGCTATCGAGCACCCCAAGGTCGACGTTTACTTTGGCGGCCGCACGCTTCACGCTGGCAAGCGCGGCGATCAGTTCGGCCGGCATGCGTTCGCTGGAAATGCGGAAGTGCTCGAGCGAGCGCTGGGTCTGGGCGCCCCACAACTGGCTGGCTGGAACTTCAATCGGGCCAAAGCTGTCACGCTCGGTTCTGCTGTTCATCTGGGGCTCCCTCGTTGGAAAGTGATGCTTGGATTCTAACGCCAATGCCACTCACTCTGCCGAGGCCTACAAAAAACGGATATTCTGCCGTTAATGAATACATCGAAGTAACAGGCCTGTCTTCCATGCTAAGCAAACGATTGACCACTCGCATCCTCGCTTTGCCGCTGCTCGCCGCCGCCCTGTGCGGTGCGCCGCGCGCGGCCGAACTGGGCGAGATCAAGGTCAATTCCCACATTGGCCAGCAGCTTTCGGCGGATATCGAACTGGTTGACCTGACAGCTGCCGACCTGGCCGACATCCAGGCCAGGCTGGCGAACCCGGATGTCTTCAAGGGCGCCAACGTAGCCATGCCGCCGGCGCTTGGCGGCCTGTACATTTCCATCGCAAAGCGCGACAACAAGCGCTTCCTGCACCTGACCACGCTGCAGCCGGTGAATGCAGAAGCCTTGCACCTGTTCCTTGAACTGAATAGTGGAGGGCGGCAGGTCATCCGCGCCGCTTCGCTCTGGCTGACGCCTGAGCCGCCCGGTCAGCGGCCTGTGACCGTGGCCGCGATGCCGGCGGCAGAACCGGTGCCCCTGGCCGCAGCGGCTGGGAAGCCCGCTGCACCCGCACCGGCTGCCGTCAGCCCGCCATCGCAGGCCAATAGCGAGGCAGGGCTGAACGAAGCGGCGCAACGCGCGTTTGCGCACCGCCAGCAGGTCGCCATGGCCAAGGCCAGGGAGCAAAGTGCAAATCCACCGCCGCAACCTGTACCGGCCGCTGCGCCAAAACCAGAGCCTGACCGGGCGCCTGAGCCGGCATCGTCCGCACGCAAGGTAACGCCAAGGCCTGCCGCCGCAGCCGCAGCAGCGTCCGCTCCTGCAATCACGCCAGCCCCGTCCGCTGCCGCCGCCCCGTCTTGCGCCCCGGCGAAGCAAGTGGAAGCCCAGCTCCGGCAATGCGAAGCGATGACAAGCAAGCTGGCGGATATAGAGGACAAAGTGCAGCGCCTTCAAATTTCCGCCGCGGCGCCGGCCGCAGCGGCCGCCACCAGCGCGCCGGCGCCTGCAGTCGCTGCGCCGAAAGCCGAAGCGGCCCCGGCCAAGCCAGGCGCTGCCCCCGCAAAACCTGGCGCCACCCCGGTCAAGCCCGGTGTCGCTGCTGACCTGGCGGCAAACCCGCGCAGCAGAATGATGATGATTGCCGGGGGCGTGCTTGCAGGGTTGGCGGCGCTTGGAGGTGCGATCTACTTTATACGTAAGCGCCAGGCAAAAGGACCATTAAAGATATGGCAATCATTCCGCAAGAAAGGGAATGCCGAGGATGAGGTGCCGACGCTGGAAGACGCGGTGGAGATTGCTGCACACTAGTAACTTGCGTTGCGTCCGAGCTCTGGACAAGATTTTTTTACCTGCGTTATACTGGGCTCACACGGACCGGGTTCTGCCGCAGTCACCACCGATAGCGTGACGCGAACCGCAGAGCGACGTTGAAGAAACGACCCCTTCCGGAAGCAGTTCATAGCCGACTGAGGCGATATGAACGCCGGGTGCAACCGGCGCTGAGGCGACACCAGGAGATACCTGGTGCTCGCCCCTCCGAATTCCAGGCGCCCCCAGCGGGCGCCTTTTGTATTAAAGGGGACGTACCCCTTTAATGGGTACGTCTCCTCTAAAACAAAAAAGCGCCCGGAGGCGCTTGATTCTGGTGTTGCTGGAATCAGCCGTGCAGGCGATTCTGCCAGGAGTCGGTAACGTCGCGGATGGCGCGGTCGTTGGCCATGATCTGCTTCAGCAGCTCGATCTTGCGCTTGCGGGCATCGCCCTGCAGGGGAGCGGCACCGCCCATCAGGGCTACCGAAGCCGCTGCGCACTGGTTTTCCATGCTGTCGAGCGAATCCCAGTCGCTGGCTTGCGCGGCGCCCACCATCTGGCTGGTCAAACCGGCAATTTTTTCGTAGGTAGCGAGAACTTGGGTCGAGGACATTTTGAGCCTTGGATTCTGTGCGCGGAGTACCGCATGTCAGGATTAACGTCAGGCTCGGAAGGAACTTTAGGGTCTTTTTGAAAAATATTTGAGAAAATTCCAAAAAAATGCCGTTGCGCCCCCATCCCAAGGGTCGCAACGGCAGACATTAAACGAAATTGCTTAGCTGATCAGCTCGTCCAGGCCGGCGCTCAGCTCGTCTAATGATGGCATTTGATCAATAAGAGCGTTTTCTTCCAGGCCCAGGCTCTCGGCTACCTCGGTAGGGTAGCAGGCGGCGATCTGTTCCGGAGACAGCTTGTTTTCGTCGATGCGGGCGCGCCAGGCAGCCAGGTGGATCACCGCAGCCAGCTCGTTTTCACCCGGATTGGGAATGGCCGCAATGGTTTCCGCAAAGGTCGGCGGGAATTTCCAGCGGTTGGCCAGTTCGGCGCCGACGTCGGCATAGGTATAGCCCAGCGCAGCCTTTTCGGTTTCCAGGCGGCGCTCATCCAGCGGCCCGGCTGCCTTGTCGAGCGCCAGCGCCTGCTCAGGCATGCCGGCATGGATCACCAGCTGGCCAATCGAATGCATCATGCCGATGGTGAAGGCGAGGTCGGTGTTTTGCTTGCAAGCCTTGGCGATGAACTTGGCGCCCACGGCGGTGCGCAGGCTGTAGCGCCAGAACTGGCGCAGGTCCATGCCGGGCACGGTCTTGAAGCCGCTCACCAGGCCGGAACTGATCACCAGCGTGCGCACAGTGACGAAGCCCAGCATCAGGATCGCATCCTCAACGGTGCCGATCGAGCGCGACACATGGTAATAGGCGGAATTGGCCAGGCGCAGCAGCTTGGCGCTCAGTACCGGGTCGGCCGACAATTTCTTGGCAATTTCCTCGGTGGAGACGCTGGCCTTGTCGAAGCTGCTGATCAATTCGTCAACAACCTTCGGGGCGGTTGGCAACGCGGTTGGATTCTGGAACAGTGCTTCGAGCTTCATGAAAAATCTCCTCTAAATTCGGCGTTGCTGTGGGTGAAACTATATAGCGATTCCAGAGGGGAGTGCAGCAAGTTTTTAACAATCGTTGGACGCACTGCACAGCATTCCCAGCTTTCTGCATTTGATCCCCAAAATTTGCAGTCTGTCGCAATTGGGCGGTGTCATGCAAGCGTAGCGGCTAGAGTGCAGCCTGGCTCATTCCGCCACTTATAACTAGATAGGGATACAAAAAATGCAAGCATCCACCCGCGTCACGCCGCTCAAGCTGGCCCTTACCCTGGCCTTCTGTGGAGCCACTTTGGGATTGGTCCCGGCGATTGCCCAACAGGCAGCCCCGGCCCCAGCAGCGCAAACGCAAGACGCCGTCCCGCTGCCGGGCGACGATTTCTTTGGCCATGTGAATGCCGAATGGCTGGCCAAGACCCAGATCCCGGCCGACAAAGGCAGCTGGGGCGCCGGCTCGGCGCTGGGCGACGCGACCAACGAGCGCATCGTCAAGCTGATCGACGAAACCGCCGCCAAATCGCCCACCGGCGACACCCGCCGCGTGACGGACTTCTATCGCAGCTTCATGGATGAAGCGGCAATCGAAGCGCATGGCCTGAAATCGCTCAAGCCGGAACTGGAAAAAATCGACGCCATCAAGGACAAGGCTGCGCTGGTACGCGCCCTGGCCAGTTCCATCCGCGCCGACGTGGATCCGCTGAATTCGACCAATTTCTATACCGAGAACCTGTTCGGCATCTGGATCGCACAGGGCCTGACCGACCCGAACCACTACACTCCGTACATCCTGCAGGGTGGCCTGGGCATGCCGGACCGCGCCTACTACCTGGACGACAACCAGCGCATGCACCAGCTGCGCACCGCCTACCAGGCACACATCGCCGCCATGCTGAAGCTGGCCGGCTACAGCGAACCGGAAACCCGCGCCGCCCGCGTCTATGAACTGGAGCGCAAGCTGGCCCAAGCCCACGGCAGCCGCGAAGATTCAGCCGACATCCAGAAGGCCAACAACACCTGGACCATGCGCGACTTCGCCGCCAAGGCGCCTGGCATGGACTGGCGCGCTTTCTTCCGCGCCGCCGGCCTGGGCAAGCAGAACAAGTTCATCGTCTACCACCCAAGCGCTATTACCGGCAGCGCAGCCCTGGTGAACGAGATGCCGCTGCAAGCCTGGAAAGACTTCCTGGCCTTCCACACCGTGAACCATTTCGGCGGCTTCCTGCCGAAAGCCTTCGTCGACCAGCGCTTTGAATTCTACGGCCGCACCATGAACGGCACGCCGCAACTGTCGCCACGCTGGAAGCGCGGCCTGAGCGCCGTCAACAACGCGGTACCGGATGCCGCAGGCAAGATGTACGTCGAGCGTTACTTCCCGGCCGAAGCCAAGGCACGCCTGCAAACTATGGTGTCCAATATCGTCGACTCCTTCCGCAAGCGCGTCGATGCACTGGACTGGATGGCGCCAGCCACCAAGAAAGAAGCACAGGAAAAACTGCGCACCCTGTATGTAGGCGTAGGCTATCCGGACAAATGGACTTCCTACGAAGGCCTGGAAATCAAGCCTGACGATGCGATGGGCAACGCCCTGCGCGCCGAGCAGTTCCACTACAAGCAGCAGCTGGCAAAACTGGGCAAGAAGGTTGATCCAACCGAATGGTGCATGCCGCCGCACGTAGTGAACGCCGTGAACATGCCGATGCAGAATGCGCTGAACTTCCCGGCCGCCATCCTGCAGCCGCCATTCTTCGACATGAAGGCCAGCGATGCGCTGAACTACGGCGCGATCGGCGCCGTGATCGGCCATGAGATCAGCCACAGCTTCGACGACCAGGGCGCGCAGTTCGACTCCAAGGGCCGCCTGCGCGACTGGTGGACCAAGGAAGACGGCGAGCACTTCAAGCAGGCAGCAGCCAAGCTGGTGGCGCAGTACGACGCCTATGAAGCCTTCCCGGACCTGAAGCTGAACGGCACCCTGACCCTGAGCGAAAACCTGGCCGACCTGGCCGGCCTGGCTGCAGCACTGGATGCATACCACGTTTCGCTGGGCGGCAAAGCCACCCCGGCGCAGGACCGTGACTTCTTCAACGGCTACGCCGCGAGCTGGGCCAACAAGGCCCGCGATGCCTCGCTGCGCAACCAGGTCATGACCGACGGCCACTCGCCGGCCAAGTGGCGCACCTACACCGTGCGCAACCTGGATGCCTGGTATCAGGCCTACGACGTGAAGCCGGGCCAGAAGCTGTACCTGGCGCCGGAACAGCGCGTGCGCGTCTGGTAAAGTAGGGGGATGGACGACATCGAGCAGATCACCCGCCGCACGCTGGAACATTACGAGCGCAACGCGCAAGCCTTCCTCGAAGGCACGCGCGACCACGACGTAAGCCAGAACATTGCGGCGCTGCTCGATGCGATTGAAGGAACGCCTCCGTTCCGCATTCTCGACCTGGGTTGCGGTCCCGGCCGCGACCTGCGCGCCTTCAAGGCGCTTGGTCATGAGCCGGTCGGCCTGGACGGCTCGGCCCATTTCGTGGAAATGGCGCAGAACTGGAGCGGCTGCACAGTCCTGCATCAGGATTTTGTCGCGCTGGACCTGCCGCCTGCATCGTTCGACGGCATCTTCGCCAACGCTTCCCTGTTCCACGTTCCCAGTGCCGTGCTGCTCGACGTGCTGCTACGCCTGCACGCGGCGTTAAAGCCGCGTGGAGTCCTGTTCAGCTCCAACCCGCGCGGCCACAACGAGGAAGGATGGAATGGCCCGCGCTACGGCTGTTACTACGATTTCGAGACCTGGTCCGAGGTAGTCACTGCAGCCGGTTTCGAGCCCATCACACACTATTACCGTCCGGCAGGCTTGCCTCGCGAACAGCAACCATGGCTGGCTTCAGTCTGGCGTAAAGGTTAGTTCTGTTAGCTTGCGTACAGTGGGTCTCGATGCCTGTTCGTATCATTTGCTCGTCGCACTTTTTTAATGAGGAGCGCATCATGAACAAGGACCAAGTGAAGGGCAAGGCGAAGGAAATCGGCGGTAAGATCCAGGAAGAAACTGGTGAGCTGGTCGGCAGCTCGAAGCAACAGGTGAAGGGCGTCGCCAAGCAGGTTGAAGGCAAGCTGCAGAAACAGCGCGGCGACCTGCGCGAAGCCATTGACGACGCCACGGACGAGCTGATTGACCGCGGCAACCGCCAATAATGTAATCCCGCGAGCCGGTACGCCGGCTCTTCTCCCGATCAGCGGTCAACGGGAACGGGCTCGCCTTTATCGGGGGCTTCTCGCTTCAGCGCCAACTTCACTGGCTGATAAATTTCCGCAATTTGCGGAATGAACCGTTGTGGATGGGAGCCTGCGAGATTAGTCAGCACGATGACGGCAAGTCGCTGCTCCGGGTACACGATAAAGGCCGCGCGCGCACCGCCAATCCCGGCGACCTGCCGTTCCGGTGCCGTTTTCAGCACTGGCCATCCTTGTCCCCATTCTCCATCCGTGCCACTGTTGAGTTTTTCCGGCGTCCACATGCGTTGCAAGCTAGCCTGGCTGATCAACTGGCCTTTGGATAACGCAATCAGCCAACGCGCGACTTCGTCGGCAGTTGTCTGGATACCGCCGCCTGCCCAAAGGCCATATGGAATCTCATAAAACCAATGCGAAAGGCGCTTCTCATCTTTCGGGGAAGTACCGCGCGAGGTATAAGCATAGATCGTCGCTGTTTTAGGGACCAGGTCATAGCTGTCGCCGAACGTGGAAAGCGGCATGCCGGCAACGGCGAACTGGCGCTCTGCGATGAAGCGCTCGTAAGACAGCTTGCTCTGCTTGCCGATGATCTGTGCCAGCAAGGCATAGTTGGTCTGGTTATAGGCAAACAATTCGCCCGGGGGCGCAGCGACGGGGAGGGATTTCACTCGACGCATAGCCTCTGCTTCGCTGCCGCCTTCAACAGCGCCTTGCTGGTCAACCATGTCGGGCAGGCCCGACGTATGCCCCAGCAACTGGCGTACAAGAATCCCGCGCCAACTTGGCGGCAGGTCGTCCAGGTAGCGAGACAATGGGGCGTTGAGATCAACCAACCCTGCTTCAACAAGCTGCATCATCGCGACACCGGTAAACGTCTTGGTGGCGGAATTCAGCGGGAATCGTGTCGTGCGTGTGGCCAGCACATCGTTTTCGACGTTGGCCATGCCGTAACTTTCAGAGAGGACGATGTCGTCATCTTTGACTACAGCGATCTGCAAGCCCGGAATGCCTTGCTCCAGCATGATTTTCTGGATCGATTGCCGCGCCAGTTTGTTGGCGTCTTCAATGGCGCTTGCGCTGACGCTTAATGCAGGCCAGCAGAGCAAGGCGACGGTAAGCTTCCGAATTATTCGAAATCCCATAATAGGTTGTCAGAGCTGGGTGATGTCAAATCAGCAATTGTAGATGAACTTGCTCGACAAGGCGAGGCGTGAGCATGGGGCCTTATTCTTCTCCGGCGGGCACGCCGAGCGGGAACATGTGCCGGTATGGCTTGGCTTCGGCCCAGCAGCGGGCGAATGATGGTCGTTCGCGCAGGCGGCGCAGGTAGGCCATTACGTGATCGTGTTTTCCGGGGATAGGGTGCGACCAGTGTGCGTAAAGGAGGAAGGGAGCGGCTGCGCAGTCGGCCATGCTGAATTCATCGCCGGCGGCCCAGGTGCGATGGGCCATCACTTTGTCCAGCCAGGCGTATGCCGTTTCCAGTTTGCGCCGGGCTTCGGCCACGCCATGCGGGTCGTGTTCGCCGTCGGGGCGCAGCACGTCGGCCACCAGCTTTTGCTGCGGCGTGGCGATGTGGTTGTCGAAGAAACGATCCATCATGCGTACTTCCAGCGCGGCCTTGGGATCAGTCGGCAGCAGCTTCACCGGACCCGGATAGTAAAGCTGCAGGTGCTCGATGACGATGCTCGCTTCCACCACCATGCGCTCGCCATCCAGCAGGATCGGGAACTTCGCGATCGGCCACATTTCGCCGAATTGCTGGCAATTGGCGGCGTGGTCAGGCGACAGCATGCGGTACTCGAACGGCCTGCCGTTCTCATACAGCGCAATCAGCGCTTTCATCGAATAGGAAGAAAGAGGATGGTAGAAAAGTTGCAGGGACATTGGTGCCTCCGTCGGTGGTGGTTGATCGTACCACTACGACGGATGAGACTTTCCTAAATCGACATCTATCTTCACTTCATCAACATCAACGCAGCCAGTGACCCCAAAAGGCAAGTAAAGCTTAGTCCTGCAATCCAGTTAAGGATGACTCTCGATGCCCGTTGCTCGTCTTTGAGAAATGCGCTGATTCTTTGCTTCATATCTTCTCCTTCGTGGGTACTCCCAGTCTGGCAGGGGAATGGCTATTTGCAAGCGAGCCCGAGCGCAAAATGAACCACGCAATGCAAAACAGCGGCAATAATCATTGTGAATGTGGATACGCAAAGTAGACGGTAATGTCGGAGACAGGGGGCTAACGATCTAAACGTGACTGTCGGTTCGGTGACTGGGAATAGCGCTCCCAGGACGGCGAGCATGCAAGACAGCATAAGGTTCAACACGTTAAAGAACAGAATCGGCCCGGCCCAATTCGGTGGGCTTCCGGATTGTAAATTTACGCAGAGCTCGTACGACGCGTTGGCAGAAAGTACCACGGCGACCCAGCTCAATTGACCATCCTTTACTGCGTTCAATACTTTGACCCGCGAGGCAAACGGTTCGATAGGCGTGCAGATCTTGCCGGCGATGAAGAGCAATGCCAGCGGGGCGAAAACCGGTAGCAGGATGTTGATGGAGAACCAGCCCATCGTATTAGCGTAGCGTGGCAGGATCGGCATCGGTTTGACGCGCAGCAAAGAAAAAGCCCGCCGGCTTGCGCGGGCGGGCTTCTGGGCAGGGTGCTTGGCCCGGGGCTTAGTTCGATTCCGGCTTCAGGTGCTTGCGGAAGAAGGCGTCGATGTAGGTTTGCACGTGGCGCTTGGCCAGGCGGTTCGAGACGCCGTGCTTGGCGCCTGGGTAGGTCATCAGCTCGAACTGCACGCCGCGGTTCACCAGTGCGTCGATCATCTTGGTGGTGTTGGTGAACAGGACGTTGTCGTCCGCCATGCCGTGGATCAGCAGCAGCTTCGACTTCAGGCCATCGACGTGATAGAACACGTTCGATTGCTTGTAGCCTTCCACGTTGTCGGACGGACGGTCCATGAACTGCTCGGTGTAGTGGGTGTCGTACAGGCCCCAGTCGGTCACCGGTGCGCCGGACACGCCTGCCGCGATCTTGTCCGAGCCTTGCGACAGCAGGCGCAGGGTCATGAAGCCGCCGTAGCTCCAGCCGTACACGCCGATGCGCTTGGCATCCACGTAGGATTGCTGGCCCAGCCAGTCGATGCCGGTCAGCTGGTCTTCCACTTCCACCTTGCCCAGGTTGCGGTAGATGGCGTCAGTGAACACGCGCTCGCGGCGCGAGGAGCCGCGGTTATCCAGGCGGAATACCACATAGCCTTGCTGCGCCATGTACTGGTCGAACTGAGCACCGTCCCACTTGCGGGTCACGTGCTGCGAGTGCGGGCCGCCGTAGGTGGACAGGTAGACCGGGTACTTCTTGCTGGCGTCGAACTTGTACGGCTTGATCATCGAGTAGTACAGGGTCTGGCCATCCTTCGCCTTCATATTGCCGAATTCGACCGGCAACTGGTCCGATTTGTACTTGAAGTAGGGATGCGACTCGTTGACTTCGTTCTTTTCCAGCCAGCTCACCAGCGCACCGTCAGGACGGCGGATCGCCACTTGCGGCGGGGTGGCGGGATCGGACCAGGTATCCACGAACACTTCGCCATGCTTGGAGAAGGAGGCGTCATGCCAGCCGTCAGCCTGGGTGATGCGCTTTGGCTTGTCGGCATTCGAGCCGTCCAGTTTCAGCTCGTAGACTTGCTTGTCGTAGACCGCATCCTTGTTGGAGGAGACGAATACCTTGCCGGCCTTCTCGTCCACCGCCAGCACATCGTCGAAGCCCCACTCGCCCGTGGAGATGGCGTGTTTCAGCTTGCCATCCATGCCGTAGAAGTACAGGTGGTTGCGGCCAGTGCGTTCGGACGACCAGATGAAGCCCTTGCCGCTTTCCAGGAAGCGCAGGTCGTCATTGATGGTGGTCCAGGTTTTCGAAGTTTCGGTCAGCACCGGGCGCTGCGCCAGCGTGCCTGCGTCGACGGCGATCAGTTCCAGGGTTTTCTGGTCGCGCGACTGGCGCTGGAAGAACAGCGATTTGGAATCCTTGCTCCAGTCGGCACGCACCAGATAGATGTCCTTGTTGGCGCCCAGGTCCACGTCGCGGATCTCGCCGCCGGCCGGCGACACGATCTTTAGGCCCACGATGGCGTTCTTGTCGCCGGCGGCAGGGTAGCGCTGCTCCACGACGTCGGTGCGGTCGGCATAGATTTCGAAGCGTCGCGCCACCGGCACTTGCGCTTCATCGTACCAGCGGAAGGCAATCGCGGAATCGTCCGGCGCCCAGTAGTAGCCGGTGAACTGGTGCATCTCTTCCTGCGCCACGAATTCGGCTTCGCCGTTATGCACGGTGCCCTTGCCGTCGGAGGTCAACTGGCGCTCTTTGCCGGTGGCCAGGTCGATCACGAACAGGTTCTGGTTGCGCACGAAGGAAACGTATTTGCCCTTCGGCGAAATCTTTGGATCGATCACGCTGCCCGATGCCACCAGGCGTGCGCTGTCTGGCTTGGACAGGTCGACCAGGTACAGGTTGCCGGCCAGCGGCACCAGCAGCTGCTTGCCATCCGGCGACCAGTTGTAGGAAATGATGCCTTTCAGCGCGGCGGTACGGGCACGTTCGCGCAGTGCTTTTTCAGCGTCGGACAGGTTTTCGACCGGGACCAGGGCCTTGGAGTCGACCAGGCGGCGCGTGGTCTTGTCCTTCATGTTGTATTCCCACAGGTCCATCTGGTACTGGTCGTCCGCGCGGGCGCGCAGGAAGGTGACGCGGGCGCCGTCCGGCGACACTTTGAGGGCGCGCACGCCGGGGCCGGACAGGGCCGGGTCGGCGTACAGGCGCTCCAGTGTCAGGCGTTCAGCGGAAGCGGTACCGGCAGCCAGCAGGGCTGCCAGGGTGAGGATAAGGCGCATTGTTTGTCCCGGAATGGTTTACTTACGAATCGCAAGACAATACCAGAACACGCCCCCGCTGATATTCGGAATGATATGGCCTATGCCGTTTTTCCTTCGGCTACTCGGGAATTCGACAGTGTGCGCAGGTAGGCCGTGAGCAAAATGGCAGCAATCGTCAGGCCGAGCACCAGCCCGATCCAGAAGCCGGCAGCCGCCATTTCCTTCCACAAGCCCAGCAGGCAGCCGACCGGCAGCGCAAACACCCAGAACGCCAGCAGCTGGATCAGCATCGGCCCGCGCGTCACCTTGTAGCCGCGAATGGCGCAAGCCGCCGCCACCTGCGTCGCATCGGACAGCTGGAACAGCGCGGCAAACAGCAGCAGGGTGACGCAAGTCTGCTGCACGGCCACATCGCTGGTGTAGGCGGCTGCAATCTCATTGCGGAAGACGGCAATAAACACTGCCGACACCACGGCAAACGCCAGCGCCATCCCCAGCCCGACCCAAGAAGCCGAACGCGCGCGATACGCATCGCCTTCGCCCAGCGCCTGGCCCACGCGCGTCACCATGCCGATGCCAAGGCTGAGCGGCACCATGAACACCAGCGAAGAAAAGTTCAGCGCAATCTGGTGCGCCGACTGTTCAATCACGCCGAAGCGCGCCACCAGCAGGGCTACCGCGCCGAAGGCGCTGACCTCGGCAAAATAGGTCACGCCGATTGGCAGGCCAAGCCGCAGCATGCTACGGATTTCCGGCCAGTGCGGCCCCTCCCAATGGGTAAAAGGATAGGTGGCGCGATAGGCGCGCGAAATGCGCATCCACGCCAGCATCGCGCCCAGCATCAGCCACATGCAGATGCCGGTCGACACCGCGCAGCCCACGCCGCCCATGGCCGGCAGGCCCCAGTGGCCGAAGATCAGCAGCCAGTTCACGAAAACGTTGAAGGCCAGTCCGATCAGGGCAATCACCATCACCGGCTTGGTCTGGTTGATGCTGGCGCTGTAGCCGTACAACGCCCGGTAGCAGGCGAACGGCGGCAGGCCGATGCTGATGATGTGCACGAACAGCGAAGCGCGCCGGTTCACTTCCGGCGCCAGTTGCAGGTGGTCGAACAAGAGGGTGCAGAGGTTGGCCAGCACCATGGCCACCAGGCCGACGCCCAGGCCTTTCCATAAGCCCTGGCGCACCAGGTGGGGAATGCGCTGGTAGCTGCCGGCGCCCACTTCATGCGCCACCAGCGTGTTCATCGCCATCATGGTGCCCATCACGGTCACCAGCACGATGGACCAGATCGCGGCGCCGGTCGAAACGGCGGCCAGCTCGGAGGCCTGGGTGTGGCCGGTCATTGCCACGTCCGCTACCGCCATGCCGACGGTGGCAAGTTGCCCAATCAATACCGGCCAGGCCAATTTCCATAATGCTGTTGCTTCGCTGCGTAAATTGGTGGTCGAAATTGTTGTTGGCATGTGTTGCACAGTAGGAATTTGTTACAAGGTAGGGTAGTCTAACGCCCTTTGCGCCGCGTTAGAGCGCTTAGGATGCCTGAATATCGGAGATTTATTAATGAAGAATACCTTGACCGCCGCTTTCCTGCTGGCCGCTTCCCTTCTTGGCCAGGCCGCTTCGGCCGGTGAACTGCAACTCTTCTCGCGTGAGGATTTCCGCGGCCAGCGCGTGGTGATTGCCGACGGCGCTGCCAACAACTTCCGCGACTTCGACTTCAATGACCGTGCTTCGAGCCTGGTGGTGCGTTCGGGCACCTGGGAACTGTGCGAGCACGTGAACTTCCAGGGCCATTGCGCCGTGTTCGAGCGCGGCGAATATCCCAACCTGCGCCAGTTCAACAACAACTTCTCGTCCGCCCGCGAGATCGAGCGCCGTCGTGATCGCGGCCAGGGTTGGGGCTGGGGCCGCGATAACCGCGATGACCGCGACGACCGCTGGCGCGAAGAGCGCCGCGAGGAACGCCGCGAATATCGTGAAGAGCCACGCGGCCCTGCGGTGGAACTGTTCAATGACAACGGCTTCCGCGGCCGTGTCGTGCAAATCAATGACGACCTGGGCTCCCTGCGCAATGTCCATTTCAACGACAATGCCAACTCGATGGTCGTCAATTACGGGACCTGGGAAGCGTGCGAGCACGCTGACTTCGGTGGCCAGTGCCGCACCTTTGGCCCGGGCCGTTACCCCGACCTGAGGGACTTCAGCGACCGCATCTCGTCGATCCGCCGCGTACGCTGACCGGCATCTGCCTCCCCCCAAAAAGCACGCTCCGCAGCGTGCTTTTTTTTCGCAACACCAGATTTGAAGCGGCCTCCCAGGCTGTGCTAGCATTGCAAAATAGTACTTTTCGTTTCCGTATGGAAACTACAATAGTGACTATTAGACAAATCAAGCAGTGCAAACAACCGAGGGTAGAATGAAGTTCAACAAATTGATTTTGACGAGTGCCGTGAGCATGGCGTTGGCCGCCTGCGGCGGCGGGGGCAGCAGTTCCAGCGGCGAGGCGCCGCCTGCGCAGACGGCCCCAGTGTCGGTGGTGTTTAACGGTACGGCAGCGGTCGGCGCGCCACTGGAGGGCAGCGTAACGGTCAAGGACGCCAAAGGCGCCACCAAGGTCGCCCAGATCGGCACCAACGGAGCATACTCGGTCGACGTGACCGGCATGACCGGCCCCTTCGTGTTCCGCGCTTCCGGCTCGGCCAATGGCCAGGTCTACACCGTGCACTCGGTCGCCACCAGCGCCGACACCGCCGGCAAGATCAATATCACCCAACTTACCGACCTGATCGCTGCCAACGTGGGCGGCCAGCTCTCGGCCGACTACTTCGACCAGTTCGATAAGAATGCGGCCACCGCCACCGCGGCCACCATCGATGCCGAAGCTGCCAAGCTCAAGGAAAAGCTGCAGCCTATCCTGACCGCGCTGGGCGTCGATGCCAACGCCGACTTGCTGCGTACCCCATTCACTCCGCTGGCCAGCCCGCTCGATAAAGCGCTGGACGCCATCCATGTGACGGTCGACGCCAACACCGCCGTGGCCACCATCAGCACCACCGCCAACACTTCCGTCATCACCGACGACCTCAAACAGAAAGCAGCAGCGGAAACCAGCCCGACGAAACTGGCGGCGGACAATATCAGCACCGCGACCACCGATGCACCGCTGGTAAAGAAGGCGCTGACCGACTTTATCGCCAAGTTCGCGAATGGCCAGCCGACCGTAGATGCGCTGCTCCCGCTTGCCACCACCGGTTTCCTCAACGATGACATGAGTGCCCAGGACTTCTTCCGCTACCTGGTGAGCGAGCCTGCACTGGTAGGCGCGACCTTCAGCGATATCGAAATCCACCAGATCGATTACAGCGATCCGGCCAAGATCACGGCCCGCGTGTCGTTCACCGTGAAGACCAAGAGTGGCCAGATCATGGACCGCCTGGAAAACTGGAAGATTCGCAAGAGCCCAACCGACGGCGTGTGGCGCGTGCACGGCAACCAGCGTGCGCTGGAACTGGAAGCATTTGCCAGCATGAGCAAAACTGTCAGCGCCAGCGGCACCTGCTACCGCACCGGCATCAACTTCAGTATCGTTGACCGTAACCTGGCCAACAACACGACCGCTGGCGTGGTCGACCACATCGTCATCACCGGTCCCGGCATGCCGCAGGCAGGCCTGCGCTACAACGCAAAAGGCTGGGGCGAAAGGTGGGCCAACACCGTCAATGCGTCGGATACCTATGTGATGAGCACCGACTGCGGCGGCATTTCGCCAATGGGCGACGATGGCGTGGCGCGCCTGCCGGACAATGCGGTATATGTGCTGACTGCGTACGACGCGTCCAATGCCAAGCTCTCCTTCGCGTCCGGCAGCAACGATGGCACCTACGTGCTGAAAGTGCAGCGTCGTCCGCTGACCCTGACTGAAACCAAGGCCAGCACTGCCTTCCCAACGCTGTCGGAGCCAAGCCTGGCAGCGCTGTCCAGCTACAGTACCCGCGACCTCACGCTTGCAGTCTCCAGTGTCAACCCGGGCACTGTGACCTGGCTCTCCATCAGTGAGGAAACGTCGAATGGCCACTCGGGCCTGGAATCGACCGAATCGCCGACTGCGGCAGGCACCTTCAGCACCAACTTCAAGCTTCCGGCGCTGCTGACGGGCGAGACCGTCAAGGCACGTACCGTGTGGATCGAGTCAGCGGACAGCTACCGCCGCTACATGCAGACTGTGTATAAGCGCTAACCTGCAGTAACGCCAGGGTCGGGGGCACTGCGCCGCTGATCCTGGCACAGCGTGGCAAGGTCACGAATCGATTGAATTTGTCTGAAGGTAATTAAGCAAACGGCGCATTGCCTGCTTATAGAGCTGATACGCCTGCTCCCGCTCGGTGCCGCTTGACTTGAGCAACTGGGAGGCATGAATTTCTACTTTGAGGCGCAAGTGCCGGAGTTGTTCATCCTGCGCTTCGACGCGCATGATGCACTGACTCGCTGTGTTACGGCTGAGCAAAGACTGGTCCATGTTTGCCTCATCTGGCTTCGATCTCAGCTTTAGCGTACGCTGACCAAGAGTACATAGCAAACAGATTGTCAGACTTTCGCGACGCGTGTTGCGTGGACGCTCAACGGGCTTGTTTTCTTCGGTCAACCTGGGCATCCGCGCCAGGAACGTGAACCCGAATTTTCGCTGCTGGCCGACCGAACACTTCTTCCGCCAGTGGTGCATGGACCCCATAGAACAATGCGGAACGCAAACCCGCCTGCGTGCCAAAGGCTGCTCGCGTGAGCAACGCAATGGACAGCCGTTCAGCGGTGATAGTGTCGTGGCGCCGTGTCATGACATTTATGCTACAGCCGACCTCAAGAACAGGTCGCCAGATTGGAATAAACGCGCGCATACTGTCGGTAACAAAAGCACCTGCCATTTGACAAGAGGCTGTCATGTCACCGGAACGGCCAAATCACAACAAGAGCGCTTTGGCCGATGACGCCATTGCCATTGCAAACAGCCAGTCTCGACTCGCCGCCGTTGAATTCCTGTTCGAGCGCGGCTGCACGCCCGACGTGATTGCCCACATCCTTGCGGCCTATATGGAAGCTCAATCCCCCGAGCCGGTTACGCTCGCCTGACAGCGCCCGGCAAAACAGTTGTTTTTCGACCCATCACATTGTGAATTCCCAAGCAGGTGTTCGTTCGTGTGCATATACTTTCTATCGGCAAGGAGGTGCACATGTCCACTAATCCAAACGAGCGTCATCGGCGGCAGGATCACGAAATGGCGAAGATGGTTCAATGCGGCCTGTCGCTGTTGTATCTGGCTGGTGTGGCTGAAGCCTGCCAGTACATGGTTCGCGCAGGGATTTCCGGTCCGATCATTGAACGCATCGTTTCGGCACGAAACGTACGTGGGGCCAAGACTCCTGTTCGTGTGCAGGTGAGCAGGAGTTCATAACGCGCTTTTTTCTTCACAATGTTTGTTGCTATTTTGAAAATATGAACATACACTGGGCGCTCACCAACAATTGAGTCGCCGTCGTAGCGTATGAAGATTTTTTCATTGAAGTGTGTGAATTGCGGTGCAGCGCTTGAAGTAAAACAGGACATTGACGAATTCGCTTGCGGTTATTGCGGTGTGCAGCAGCACGTCGAACGTGGCGGTGGGATCGTTTCGTTAAGGCGATTGGAAGAAGCACTGGACGACGTAAAGCTGGGCACAAATCGGGCTGCGTCTGAGCTCGCCCTTTCGCGATTGCACGCCGACGTGAACGCAATCTGCGCCAGGCGCGATAGCGAGATCAAGGCTTTGCGCACGGCCGATGAGAAGAGCAATGTACTGATAGGATGGGGAATCATTATTGGCGTAGGTCTCGCCATCTATTCGTATGGCTGGTGGTCGATTCCCGTCATCATTGGCGGACTGGTCTTCGGATCGTTCTTCATCAAGTCCGTCACGAAAGAGATAAGGATGATCGAGGCAAGGGCTGCGGCGAGGATAGAACCGTTGAAAGAGCAGATTGCCCGCCATCAGTCGATTGTTGATTCGTACGATTTCGGCACGCAGGGCAAACCGTAAGCGGGTTCGATCACGAAGCCGCACGTGGTGATTTCCTGATACCCTATGTTCTCCTTCATTGAGAGGGCATAGCGTGGAATACAAGGACTACTACGCCACGCTGGGAGTCGCCAAGACTGCCAGCGAAGACGAGATCAAGAAGGCCTACCGCAAGCTGGTCCGCAAGTACCATCCGGACGTCAGCAAGGAAGCCGATGCCGATGCCCGCACCAAGGAGCTGAACGAAGCGTACGGCGTGCTCGGCGATGCCGAAAAGCGTGCTGCCTACGATTCGCTGGGCAGCGGCCAGTACCGCGCTGGCCAGGAATTCCATCCGCCACCCGACTGGGGCGCCGGTTTCGGAGGCGGCAGCGCCGAAGACTTCTTTGCCGACCTGTTCGCCCACGTGGGAGGGCAGCGCGGCCAACGCCAGGGTTTCCGCATGCGCGGCGAGGACATCCACGCCGTCCTCGAAATCAGCCTGCACGACGCCTACAACGGGGCCCAGCGCGATATTTCGCTGGACCGCCAGCGCACGCTCAAGGTGAATATCCCGAAAGGTGTGACAGCCGGCCAGCAACTGCGCTTGAGCGGGCAGGGCCAGGCGGGGATGAACGGCGCCGAAGCGGGCGACCTTTACCTCGAAATCGCCTTCCAGGCCGATGACCGCTATCGCGTCGAGGGGCGCGACGTGTATGAGAAAGTGCCGATTCCGCCATGGCTGGCAGCGCTGGGCGGCGAGCGTGAAGTCAGCACGCCGTCTGGCCGCGTGACTGTAACCGTGCCGCCCAATTCCCAGGGGGGGCGCAAGTTGCGCCTGAAAGGGCGTGGCATTCCCGCCGCCAATAGCTCCGGCGCTGCGGGCGACCTCTACTTGATACTGGAAATCTTTGCCCCGCCGGCCGATACGCCCGAGCGGCGCGCGCTATACGAACAGATGCAACGCGAAATAGGAGGATGAGCGATGCCAAAGGAAGAGATTGTGGAAGGCGTGCCGCTGGAACACCAGGCGCTGACGCTGGACGAACTGGCGCGCGCTTGCGCCGTCGAGCCGGAATGGGTTGTGCATCACGTGCAGCGCGGCATCCTGGTCGGCCGGGAAGGTGTCAGCATCGAAACCCTGCAATTCACCAGCGTGGACTTGGGGAGGGCGCGTCGCCTGGCCCAGCTTGAACGCGATTTCGATGCGGACGAAGATTTGGCGGCGCTGGTAGTGGATTTGTGCGACGAAGTCCGCCGCCTGAAATCGCGCCTGCGCGCCGCCGGAATGGCTTAGCCGTTTAGCCGCTTAGCGTTGCTGGTCACGGCCGCCGCGATTGCCGCGGTTGCCGGTATTGCCTTCTTCCTCATCCATCAAGTCATCGCGGCTGCCCTGGCGCTGGCCTTGGCCGACGTCGCTCTGCTTGCTGCCGCGTCCCTGGTCGGATTGCTGGTTGCCACCGGTCAGGTTTTCGCGTTGACCTTGTTGGCGATTACCGCCGCCTTGGCCGGCTTGCCCAGCCTGGTTGCGCCAATCGTCCGATTGCTCAGTGTCCTTGCGTGGTGCCATGATCGCTCTCCTTTGTGGTTGAAGCAGAACCATGCTAGGCCGATGCAGTTGTCAAGCCTGTAGGTGCACACGCCGCTGGCCTGTAGGAATGTTTAGAAAGCGTCCGGCGGCAGCGTATGGTCGATCTCGACGAATTTTTGGCGCAGCCATTTGCCGGCCGGGCCCAGTTCATCGTCACCGCGATGGATCACAAACAGCGGGTAATCAATTCCGCCGCCTTCCTGGCTATGCAGGTGCACCAGGCGTCCTTCGGCCAGGTCGCGCATGACCATGTGCTCGGGCATGTTGCCCCAGCCGAGTCCACCCAACAGCAGTGCATGCTTGGAGCCGAGGTCGCCCAGACGCCAGTCGCGCAGGCCCAGCACGCCGAAATCGCGGCCTTCGGTCAGGGGGCTGCGGTCGGTCACGACCAGTTGCAGATGCTCGCGCAGCACTGAGGTCGGGATCGGCGCCGCTTCGCGCGCCAGTGGATGCAAGGGCGAGCAGACCGGCACCATTTTCACGAAGCCCGCCGCATGGCGTTCGATATTGACCGGCGCCGTTGCGGTCATGCCGGCCACGCCCAACTGGCAGCGGCGATCGGCCACCATCTGCGCCACAGCGCCCAGGGCTTCCGTATGCAGGCGCAGCGAAACGGTCGGGAACTCGCGCTGGAATTGTTCGAGCGCGCGCACCAGCACGCAAGCCGGGAACATCACGTCGACCACGATGCTCAGTTCGGCCTCCAGGCCCATGCCGAGCGCCTTGGCGCGCGAACGCATGCCGTCGACTTTGCTGGTCACCGCGCGGGCGTCGGCCAGCAGGGTCTTGCCGGCCTCGGTCAGGGTCGGCTTGCGCGTGCTGCGGTCGAGCAGGGCGATATTCAGTTGCTCCTCGAGGTTGGCAATGGTGTAGCTGATGACCGATTGGGTGCGGTGCAAGGCACGCGCCGCGTGGGCGAAGCCGCCATGATCGATGACCGCGATAAAAACACGCAACTGGTCGAGGGTGGGAAGGCCGGGATCTCGCATATCAAGAAAATCGATAATTTCTATCGCTATAAAACCTATTTCATCGATAATAAACCCGTTCTAAGATGGCCGCAATCACCAACTTTCTTGGAGCAAGTTCATGGCAAACGTTCTCTACATCAACAGCAGTGTTCGTAACGCTGGTTCCCTGTCCCGCCAACTGTCGGCTGAATTCATCGCCAAGTGGAAGGCTGCCAACCCAGCCGACACCGTGGTCGAGCGCGACCTGGCGGCCAACCCTGTGCCGCACCTGACCGAACAAATGATGGGCGCCTTCTTCACCCCGGCCGAAGCGCGCAATGCCGAGCAGGCGCATACCGTGAAGGTATCCGACGCCCTGGTTGACGAACTGATTGCCGCGGACGTGATCGTGATCGGCGCCCCAATGTACAACTTCTCCGTACCATCGTCGCTGAAAGCCTGGATCGACCACGTAGCCCGCGTCGGCCGCACCTTCCAGTACACCGCCAACGGCCCGGAAGGCCTTCTGAAGGGCAAGAAGGTGTATGTGTTCACCGCCAGCGGCGGCGTGTACAGCGAAGGCGCAGCAGTGGCCTACGACCACCTGACCACCTTCCTGCGCACCGTTCTCGGCTTCATCGGCCTGACCGACGTGCAATTCATCCGCGCCGAAGGTGTAGCGATGGGCGAGCAAGCCGTCGCCGACACCCTGGCCAAAGCCCTGAAATCGATCGACCAGCTGATCGCCGCCTAATACAGCCCAGCCCGTGTCAACCTTGGGGTCAGGCTCTTTGGTTGACACGGCCTCGGCCGCTTCATAGCTGGGCTCGTGTCAACTTGGGCGCCTGACCCCAAGGTTGACACGGGCTCGGCCATTCAGTCTCCCCGTAGTGGACTTGGCAGCACCGGCCCGCCGGCCGTGCTGCCTTTTTTGTCATTTGCTATCATTGCAAAATGGAACGCCACTATCACTTGCTTATCATCGATCCGCAGAACGATTTCTGCGATTTGCCACCACCTGCCGCGCCGGCTTTGCCGGTTCCGGGCGCCCACCAGGACATGCTGCGGCTCGCCAGCCTGATCGAACAGGGCGGCGCCGGACTTTCGGCCATCACCATCACGCTGGATTCGCACCATCGCTATGACGTGGCGCATCCGACCTTCTGGCGCACTGCCGATGGTGCGGCGCCGGGGCCGTTCACCCAGATTTCCGCTGCGGACGTGCGGGCCGGCCGCTTCGTGCCGCGCGATGCTGGCGCCTTGCCGCGCGTGCTGTCTTATCTCGATGCGCTGGAATCCGCCGGCCGTTATCAGTTGATGGTGTGGCCGGTCCACTGCGAAATCGGCAGCTGGGGCCACAATGTCCACGATGCGGTGCGCGCTGCCTACAATGCCTGGGAAGAGGGCCGCCATGCCGTGGTGGCCAAGGTCGGCAAGGGTTCCAATCCGTGGACCGAGCACTATTCCGCCGTGATGGCCGAGGTGCCCGACCCAAGCGACCCGGCCTCGCAACTGAATCGCGAACTGATCGCCAGCCTGTCCCATGCCGATGCCATCTACATCACCGGCGAAGCGGGCAGTCATTGCGTGAAGGCGACCACCGAACACATTGCGGACCATATCGATCCGCGCAAGCTGGTGCTGGTCACCGACTGCATGAGCCCTGTGACCGGCTTTGAAGCCCAATACCTCGAATTCGCGCAAGCGATGCAGCGCCGCGGCGCGCGCCTTGCCACGTCGGCTGAAGTGCTCTCGGAACTGCTGGCCAACGCGGAGAACAAACAATGATCCCTGTCGTCCGCAGCCTGCTTGAAACAGACCTGTACAAATTCACCATGTGGCAGGCCTTGCTGCATAGCCATCCAAGCGCGCATGCCGAATATGAATTCGTGTGCCGCAACCAGACCGCCTTCCCGCTGTCCGAGCTGAAGGAAGAAGTGGAGGCGCAGCTTGACCACCTGTGCAGCATGTCCTTCACCGAGGACGAGCTGAATTACCTGCGCTCCCTGCGCTACATCAAGAGCGACTTCGTTGATTTCCTCACGGTGTTCCGATTCCAGCGCAAGTTCATCGAGGTGCGCGCGGATGGCGATACCCTGGTGATCCATGCCGAGGGGCCGCAAGTCCACATCATGGCGTATGAGATCTTCGTGCTCTACATCGTCAATGAGCTGTACTTCCGCCGGGTCGGCACTCCGGCCGCCTTGGAGGAAGGGCGCAAGCGCCTCGGCGAAAAGATTGCGCAGTTAAAGGCTTTCGGCACCAATCCTGCGCTGCGCCATCCCTTCGAGTTTTCCGACTTTGGCCTGCGCCGCCGCTTTTCGGCCGCATGGCACGATGAAGTCGTCGAGCGCCTGGCACGCGAGGTGCCGGAGTGCTTCAAAGGCACCTCCAACGTCTATATCGCGAAAAAGTTTGGCCTGATCCCGATCGGCACCATGGCCCACGAGTACATGCAGTCCTTCCAGGCCTTCGGCGTGCGGCTGCGCGAGTTCCAGAAAGCTTCGCTCGAGGCTTGGGTTCAGGAGTACCGGGGCGACCTCGGTATCGCGCTGACCGACGTGGTGGGCATGGACGCCTTCCTCAACGACTTCGACCTGTACTTTGCGAAGCTGTTCGACGGCTTGCGGCACGATTCCGGCGATCCGATCGCGTGGGGGGAGAAGGCTATCGCGCACTATCAGGCCTTGCGCATCGACTCCAACACCAAGCGCCTGGTGTTCTCGGACGGCCTGGACTTCGAAACGGCGTTCCGCCTGTACCGCCAGTTCGCCGACCGCATCATGGTGGGCTTCGGCATCGGCACCTGGCTGACCAACGATGTCGGCATCAAGCCGTTGAACATCGTGATGAAGCTGATTCGCCTGAACGGCCAATCGGTCGCCAAGCTGTCCGACTCGCCGGGCAAGACCCTGTGCAAGGACGAGACGTTCCTCGCCTACCTGCGGCAAGTGTTCAACCATCAAGCCTCCTGAGGATGGAAGCGCAGGCGGTAGTCGCCCGGCGTTACGCCGAGGCGGCGCACGAAAGCCCGCCTTAGGCTGTTCTGGTCGTGGAAGCCGCTGCGTGCCGCCACCCGCTTGAGCGGGCTGGCGGTTTCCTCCAGCATGCGGCGCGCCGCGTCGAGCCGCGCGGCTTCGACGAAGTCGGCCGGGGTTTCACCTGTATCGCTCTTGAACGCGCGTGAGAAATTGCGCACGCTCATGCCGGCTTGCGCGGCCAGTTGGTCCACTGTCAGATCTTCTTCCAGGTTTTCCAGTACCCATTCCTGCACTTGCCGGATCGGGTCGCGCTGCGCCGACTGGGCTACGAGGTGGGCGCTGAATTGCGCCTGGCCGCCGGGGCGCTTGATGAACATCACCAGCTCGCGCGCCACGGCCAGGGCCACGTTGCGGCCAAGGTCTTCTTCCACCAGGGCCAGCGCCAGGTCCATGCCGGCTGTGACGCCTGCCGAGGTGTAGAGATTCCCGTCGCGCAGATAGATCTGGTCATGTTCGACCTGCACCTGGTCGAAGCGCCGCGCCAGCGAGGCGGAAATATTCCAGTGGGTGGTGACGCGCCGGCCGTCCAGCAGGCCGGCATGGGCCAGCAGCCAAGCGCCGGAGCACACGGAGCCCAGACGGCGCACCACCGTCGCCTGCCGCTGCAGCCACTGCGCCAGGCGCGGGTTGCCGGCGACGGCTTGCACTTCGTGGCTGCCGGTGACGAGCAGGGTGTCCACCGCGTGATCCAGCGTGTCGATGGTGGCCGTCGGCTGGAACAGCATGCCGTTGTCGGCGCGGATCGGGCCTTCTTCCAGCGCGACCAGGTCGAACTGGTAAGTGCCGGGCTTGCGGGACTGCCGGGCCGCTTCATGGAAGACATCCATCGGCCCGGCCACGTCGAGCATTTGCACGCCAGGAAAAACAAGTAAAGCGATACGCATGATTAACCTGCCAGGAGTTTGCCGGTGTACAGCGAATATAAGGTACGCACCAGCAGCACGGCAATCGTCGCGGTCAGGAAGGCAAGCAGCACGCCGGCCAGCACCACCACGCCAACGCTATCGGCCACGGCGGCATATTTGATCGCAGCGTTCACCAGCGCAGCGATCGGGAAGCTGATAGCCCACCAGGCCGGGCCGAAAGGCACCGAACGGCGGAACACGCGCGGAGCCAACACCAGGAACATGAACAGGCCAAAGTAGAACAGCATGGCGGCGAACATGTCGACGCGGTGCGTGACGTTGACGTAGGCCAGGAAGCCGACTTCGAACGGGGCGATCATCACCATCAGCGATGGCAGCATGCCGGTCGGCAGCGGGTCGCCGTGCACCAGGCGGCTGAAGATCATCACGTAGAAGACGATGGCGATGGCCGTGCCGATGCCAAGTGCGATCATGTTCATTTCATGGCCCCAGGCGCCGCCGGTGACGGCGATATCCAGCGAAGCGACGCCGGGAATCAGCCAGGCCGGCACCACATTGGCCGGCGTCATATTCCCTTGCAGCACGCGCGACACCACCACATAACCCAGCACCAGCGTGGCGACCGAACCGACAGTCCACACCAGTTTCTGAAGCTGCCCGCTCCAGGGCGCCACAACGCTGGAAAGCAGCAGCACGGCGATGGCGATCGTGCCGAAGAAGTTGCCCGCCACAGGGTGCGAGAATTCGGCCTTCACAGCGTCGGGGAATGCAGCCAGTTTCGAAAGGTAGCCCACGGCCAGCACCGCAAACACCAGCAGCGACAGGATGCCGACGCCATCGGCGACCAGCGTGCTGCTGCCGAACAGGTGGGCGGCGCCGCGCCAGGCCAGGGCCAGGCCGGCGATGCCCATGACGGAGCCAAACAGGTTGACGGGGAGGTTTTTGACCGAGGCGCTGCTGGTGGGCAGGGCGGGGGCGGTAGTGGTTTGCATGATTTTCATCCGATGGATTTGCGATGAATCCATTATCGGACGGCAAGCTTTTGGCCGATAGTGTGCATATGCATCATTTTCGGCCAACCCTGCGCCACCCTCGGCCAAAGCCATTCCTGCCGGGGCGCGCCGGCCCGACAATGTCCGCCCCCAAACAAGGAAAGGAAGAAAAATGCCCTGGATTCTGTTGACCATCGCCGGCTTGCTGGAAATCGCATTTGCGCTCGGGATCAAGTGGTCGCAAGGTTTTACACGCCCTATGCCGGGCATGTTCACCGCGCTGGCCGGATTGGCCAGCATTTACCTGCTGTCGCTGGCCTTGCGCACGCTGCCGGTGGGGACGGCCTATGCCGTCTGGACCGGCATCGGCGCGGTTGGCACGGCCGCGATGGGCGTGCTGTTCATGGGTGATTCGTCATCGCCCGCGCGCCTGGCGTGCATGGCCGCCATTGTCGGCGGCGTGGCAGGCTTGAAGCTGGTGTCGAACTAGGCTTCCTGCGCGCCGAAGCGGGACATGATGCGGTCGGCTTGCTCGCGTTGGGCGTCGTCGTCAACGTCGACAGACAGCAGGGCGGCCGGGCGATCCGGCTTGTCGGTATTGTCGACATCGTCCGGCGTAAGCGAATCCATGATGTTCTGTACGGCTGACGCGGTGGTGCTCAGTGGGCGTGCTTCATGCAGGTTCAGTTGCACGGCCGAATTGGCAAAGCCTTCGGCCAGCAGGGCGCTGCGTGCGCCTTCGGCATCCGCGATCTGGCGGAAATTTCGGTAAATGGTGCTTGGCATGATAAGTCTCCTGTTTGGCGGGATTGTCGCGTAAGGCGCCGCAACGTGGCGCGCGCTTACTTGGCCTTTGCCTTGCGTGACGACCAGTGCAAATGGACGATCTGCCAGCCATCGCCATGCTGTTCCAGCACGGCGGTTTCGAGCCCGAAAAGGTGGACATCGGCATCCTGGTAGCTGCCGGTCGTTTCCGTTTCGCGCATCACGATCGCGGTCGCGCCATCGCGCCGTTCTTCGTGGCGCAGCACGCGTGATTTGGTCGTACGCAGGAAGGCGATGTCGCTGTCGAGATGGTGCGCGGCATATTCGTCGCGGCTATTTTCGGTATGGCCGGATTCGAATATCTTTACCTTGGGGCTGAGCAGCGACAGCGCCACATCGCGCTTGCCTTCTGCCAGCGCACGCTGGAAAGTGTCCATGGTTTCCGCCGGCGTGGCGGCCAATGCAGGCAGGCTGGCCGCGGCCAGCAGCAGGCAGGCGAGGATTCGCATCAGAACCCAGCGACGACGTTGGTGGTGTGTTCGACGCGAGGCGTGTTGGCGAAGTATTGGCCGACCATGCCGCGCCATGCCTGGAAGTCCTCGCTGCCGCGGAAATTGACGGTGTGGTTTTCCAGCGTTTCCCACACGATGACCAGCATATAGGTGTTGGCTCGCTCGATCACGCGTTCCAGCCGCATCGACTTGCAGCCTTTGGCGCGCTGGAACAGCGGCACGGCTTTCTGCACCGCTGCTTCAAACTCGGCACCCTGGCCATCCTTGATCTCAAATTCCGCCAGCTCGTAAATCATCGGGACATTCCTTTCGCAAAGTAATGCCCCGATTGTGCCTGAGTTGGATCAGAAGCGGTAGCGGGCCGTCACGCGGAAATTGCGTGGTGCGCCCGGCAGGTTAAGCAGCTTGCTTGACCCGTGGCCGGAAACGATGTACTCGCGGTCGAAGACGTTGTTCACGTTCAGCTGCACATCGTACGACGCGGTGCGGTAAGCCAGCATGGCGTCGACCACGGTGTAGCCTGGCAGCGTGGTGGTGTTGCCCGGATTGGCAAAGCGATCGCCCTGGTAGTTCACGCCGGCGCCGGTGAACCAGCCGCCGCCCAGCGCCTTGTTCAACCAGATGTTGGCGCTGCGCTTGGGCGTCAGCGTCGGTTGTTTGCCTTGCACATTCTGGCCGTCATCGCGGGCGATGGACTTGATGATTTCCGCGTCCAGCAGCGCCAGGCCGGAAGCCACTTGCCAGCCCTGGCCCAGCTCACCGGTGAAGGTCAGCTCCAGGCCATCGGTACGCTGGGTGCCGACCGGCATGACGGTGTTGGTAACCGGATCGGTCGCCTTGATGCCGGTGCGCTGCAGGCGGAACAGCGATGCGCCAACAGTCGCCTGGCCATCGAACAGGTCGACCTTGGCGCCTACTTCCTTGTTGGTGGTTTCTTCCGGTTCGATGGTGGCGTTGTTGGCTGCCAGTGCGAAGGTTTCACCCGAAGGCTGGAAGGACTTGCTGAACGAGGCGTAGTAGGAAACCGTGCCGCTTGGCTGGTACACCAGGCCGGCGCGCGGGCTCCAGGCGCGGTCGGTGCGTTCCAGGTTCTTCTGGCCGACGCGGCGCTCGCGCGTCTCCTGGCTGAAATCGTCGTAGCGCACGCCTGCCAGCAGTTTCCACTGCGGCGTCAGCGTCGCCAGGTCCTGCACGTACACGCTCTTGTTCTTCATGATGCCCAGGTTGTCGGTGCCTGGCGCCACGTTGGCTTCCAGTTGCAGTACCGGCAGCACCGGCTTGAACAGGTTGACCGTGGCTACATTGGTCTTGGAGCGGTTGACCTGGTCCTTGTCCTGCTTGCCGATTTCAATGCCGTACAGGAGCTGGTGCTGCATGCCGAAGAATTCTGCGCGCTGGGTCAACTCGGTCTGGTTGAAATAGCCGTCTTCTTCGCGGCGCACATTGCCGTGGGTGAGGGAAGCGGTTTGCGCTGCCTCATTGACGCTGCCCACCAGGGTGTTGTTGCGGTTCAGCGAGTAATCGTAGCGGCGGAAGGCATTGCGCAGCGACCAGTTGGCGTTGAGGCGGTGATCCAGCACCACGGCCAGCGATTTCACGCGCGCCTGGCTGAAGTCCGTGTCGCGCGCATTGGCGGCGCCGAAGTAGGTGCCTGGGTCCACGTCGACCGGCAGGCCTTTGTAGGATGGGATGCCGAAGTCGGTCAGGCGGCGGTCGGACAGGTATTCGCCCTGCACCAGCAGCGAGGTATCGGCGCTCAACTTCCACAGCAGGGAAGGCGACAGCGCCTCGCGCTTGAGGAATTGCTGGTCGCGGTAGCTGTCCGAATCTTCCTTGGCACCGGTCACGCGGAAGGCTACGCCGCTGTCACTCAGGTTGCGCGCCACGTCGAACTCGCCACGCTTCTTGCTCCAGCTGCCGAAGGTCACGCTGGCTTCGGTGCGGTCGACGCCCGGCTTCTTGGTGATGCGGTTGATCATGCCGCCCGAAGAACCGCGGCCGTACAGCACCGAGGCCGGGCCCTTGATGACTTCAATCTGCTCGATATTGGACAGGTCGCGGAAGTACAGCGCGTCGTCGCGCATGCCATCGATGAACTGGTCGGCAATCGCGGTAAAGCCGCGGATGGTCACCTGGTCGCGCTGGCCGTCGCCGTGCGACAGGCCCACGCCAGGAATGCCTTTTACCGCTTCTTCCATCGAGCTCACGCCTTTGTCGCGCAGCAGTTCCTGCGGCACGACGTTCACCGTTTGCGGAATGTCGCGCAGCGGCGCGTCGATCTTGGTGGCGCTGGTGGCGGTGCTCGGGTTGTAAGCGGCTTCACGGGCTGCAGTAACGGTGACGGAGGGGAGGGTGGCGTCTTCTGCGAATGCGGCGAAATGCGGCAAGGCCAGCGCAATGGCAAGCGCCAGCGGGGATTTGTTCAACGACATGCTATTTCCTAAGTGGCTGCGTAATGAGAATTGTTATCATTCGCAATTATGCGCCACCCAGGAAATTTGTTCAACGGTAAAACTTGTACTGGATCAAGCTTTAGCGTTCGCTGCGCCGGACGGTATCGGGCCCGGTTTCCCGCTGTTCGCCTTGCCAGTATTGCGGGCCGGTCTGGAAACCGTGCTCGCGTTCGCCTTCGTCGACACAGCCCGACAGCAGGTCGTCGGTACGGCCAGCCGATTCTGCCGATTGCTGGTTGCCTTCCTGTGATTGGGATAGATTGCGGCGGCCAGTGCAACCGGCGCCCATGGTCGCAATGCTGCTGGTGCCATCGTGGGTCTGCTGCTCCAGGCTGCGTCCCTTGTTGAGTGTGGACATGATTGCCTCCTTGTAGCTAGGGCCAAAGTTCATTGTAGGCCTGTGGGGAGGAATTGCCTAATTCTCGGTGTACTTGCGGAGCAGCAGGTTGAAGCGCTTGTTGCCCTCGGTGCCGAGCCAGTTCCAAAGGGTATCGACGTCGTGGCGGTGTGCCTCGTAGTACGCGGTGTTGGTCGCGATCCAGTTATAGGATTTGAGCACGGGCTTGTCCAGCCGGACCAGTTGGCCCTTGTAGCGATCGGTCACGTACTTGTCGAGGTCCGTCGCGGTGAGCAGCGGCACCACGAAGGCATCGATGCGGCCAAGCTGGAGTTTCTCAAAATTGCTCGGGACGGTAGGGGCACCCTGGTCGACGATGGCGCCGGCCTTCTCCAGCCGCACGGCATAGGACGAACCGAACATCACGCCTACCCGTTTGCCGCGCACCATTTCCATCGGATCGAGATCGTGAGGGTAGCCATCCTTGGCTCGCACGAAGGCCGCCACGACCAGCGTGGTGGCGCGCTTGGTGTCTGGCTTGCCTTGTGCATCGCGCGGGATCACGATGCCGGGTTGACCGTCTGCCGTGATATCGACCGGGACGAAGTCGACCGCGCCGCTGATGAGCGAACTGCGCAAGCGCATCACCGGCAGCCGCACCAGCTCGATCGCACAGCCGCCGCTGGCGGCAAATTCGCGGATCCATTCCACGCTGGCGCCGGGAGGATCGGGCACGGTAGGGCCATTGCCCAGCCAATATGGCGGGCGGTGCTGGTCGGGGTAGGCGTAACGGATCGTGCCGCAGGCGGCATGCACGGTGTTGGCAGCGAGTGCGAGGAGGGCAGCCGCAATGAAAGCTATGCATTTCATACTGCTACTATTCTAAGCCAACAGTACGGCGGCAGGCTGGGCAGAGTAGAATCGTAGGGAAGGAGGCGACTATGGAAACCACAATGCGCCCGATCCATCCGGGCGAAGTCCTGCTGGAAGAATTCATGGACCCGATGGGCCTGACCGCGAGCACGCTGGCTGGCGTGCTGCACCTGGAACCCGGCTACCTGACAGGCATCGTGCGGCAGGAGCGCAGCATCTCTCCCGCCACCGCCCAGCAGCTTGCCAGCTATTTCGACACCACGCCGGAGTTCTGGCTCAACCTGCAAACCACCTATGACACGCGCAGGGCCTTACTGAAAGGACGCCGTGCGCTAAAACGCACGCTGCATTGAATCGCTGCGACGGTCGCTGGAGTGCCAGGGAAGGGATGCCACCGACCGCACTTGCGTCGGGAAACGCTCGGCGAATGAGCGGATCAGCATGTGTTCCACGCCGCATAGGGCGAGATAGGTGTAAGCCGAACCCTGGTCGAAAGCCAGGGCTGTGCGCACTGCCATGTCGAATCGTTCAGCAGTGCCGGTGTCGCTGCGTCGTTCCTGGTGACTTCGTTTTTCCACGCTGCCTCCTTCGAGCCAGCGTATAGGCTAAGGCGCGCTGGGAAGGTTGGTCTGTGCGTCAGTCCACATCGTGCAGCCAATAACCCTTCATGCCGGGATCAAGTCTGACTGCGGCGATGCCGACCAGCAGGCCTATGGCGCTTGCGATGAGTGCAGGTGTTGCCGACGTTTGCCAAAAAGCGATGACAGGTAACCCAAAAGAACCTGCAGCGGTAAGTATGGTCGCTATCGACAAAAAGAATGGCTTGCGTTGCGGCGATGGAGCGTTGTGGACCGTTTTCGCTTCTCTCTCCTCCATGCAAATGATTGCTTCTTCAAGGAGCTTTGCCTCGTTCTCCGAAATGCTGACATTGGAGCGATTCTTCGCGAATCGGTCACGTAGCTTCATCAGGATGTATTGCCGATTTTCAGTATCGTTCTCGGTCATGTTTAAGCTCCCTCTTGTGCGAAATAGCCTAAAGTTAGTACTCCAATGACCAGGAGGCTTGCGAAAACCTTGAGCGGCAGTCGAGGTTGCCAGCCTGAAGCTTGCCCGCGTTGATTCATTGCAGCCAGCAATATCATTAGACAAAATCCTGCACCAATCTTACACCCCCATGTTAGGAGTGAACGTTCGGCCCATTGTGGTATCCCTGGTCTGCAGGCAGGATACGCGTGAGCCAATCGTCGATTGAGCTTGCTCAATGGGCGACGGCTTCAAGCCAGGTCGCCCGCGTCCACGTAAGCCCACGCAACAGTTCCGGATGCCAGCGTAACGCTATGTCGACGATACGCGGCAACTTCATACTGGTCCGCTTGCTGCAGTTCCTCAAGTGTGACAAGGAGTACCAAACCCGTGACAGCATCCTCCTCGCTGCGGCTGCGCGAAATAATCGGATGGTGCGTCTTGCCGCTCGTCGCAACTACGGCGGGATCATCAATCTCCAGCAGCCCAAGCTTATACCCGTTCAACTTGTCCGCCATGCCTTCAAGCTTGCGCCCAAACGTCGCAAGCTGAACGCCTTCCTGTTGCAGCGTCCCATAAGAAAACAGCTTCTCAAACTTCTCCATCTCGCCTCCGATGCGAACATTGAATTGTTTTAATGATAATGTAACGCGGCTGTCAACCATTCAAACACCAATACCGGAGCAAAGAATGCGACAAGATATCCAGCCACGTTTCCGATCATTCCTGCGTATGTTCAGCGGCTTGCTGCTGATGGCTTCCGCAGGCTTCGCAGCCGCAGAACCATGCCGCAAGATCAGTACTGAAGCCGAGCTTTCTAGCTACACCCAAACACAGGGAACCCTGGCCACAGTAGCCAGGGACATCTGCTATGCCGAGGGCACAGCATGGGAAGAGAAGTCGCCAGCCGGCGCTTACGACGTTACGCTGGACCAGCGCTTCGACTTCTACCGTCCCGCTTCGCTGCCAGCGTCGCAAAGGCTGCCCTTGATCATCTGGGCGCATCCGAACGGCATGACCGATAACCTGCCGCAGCAGGGCGATCTTTATCCAAAGCTGGTAACGCCCGCGCTGGCGCTGGGCTTCGCGTTCATGTCGGTCGAATTCCGCCATCCGGTGGCGAGCCAACGGTATGGTCAGCCGCCCAATCTCGATATACCCAACACGGATATCGCCCGCGCGGTGCAATGGGCGCGGCACCGCTCCGGCATGCTCGGCATTGATGCCACGAATATTTTCATCGTCGGCCAATCACGCGGCACGCTCGGATTGATGAATGCATTGTCGAAGAACCTAGCCGATGACCAGAGCCCGTTCCCATACCAGACCAAGTCTTCGCGTGTCAGGGCCGTATATGCAGTGCAGGCGCAAACTAGCTACGTGAAAGACGAGGTCAAGGAGACCTTTATCCACCCGGACAGTTGGCTGGCATTCGATGAGCTCTACGCAAACTTCCACCAGCCGGGTAGTGCGATCAACGAAATCACTACTGACGATCCGCCTATCGCGATGCGCTACGAGCGCATGCCAACCGACCAGTCGCTGCAAACAGTCGTGCCACTGCACCTGCCGGCGCAGAACGGAAGCTGCGCTTATCCGGAGGGATGCTTCGACTTCCATCATCCGAACTTCGGCTTGAAACTGCACTTGGCATTCAAGGCGCTTACTCCAACCCAGCCAGCTTCGAAGTTCGAGATTGCCTACAGCGTGCCGACGCAATACCTCTACGTTGAGCAAGCTACCAACCGGTCCTATGCCTGCTTCTTCGCTAGAAACCTGACACCGGAAGGGCGTACGAATTTAAGTCCTTACGCAGTTGAGGCATGCGGGCTGTAACGGCCCACTTCAAAGGCTTGACGCGGTACCGCGCACGATAGACAGCCAGTATTGCTCACATAAAAGATTTCATAGCTATAATTATATTGTTGTGAAATTTTTAATTTTCCACGTTTCACTTCCGTGAAACAGTTCTATTTGCTCTATCAAGCGATAGCAGCAAGTGGATTTCCGACTTCATTCAATCTGACTACTGGGCAGGTCCCGGATACCGAGCAGAAAGACCAAGTAATGTTGTCTACCGCTATTAAGGGCAGGTGCGCAGCCGTTTTGTTGGCGGTGCTTTGCGCCAGTGCGGGTGCACAAGAAAGCAAGCGCCCGCCACAATTCTTGCAAGATCCCGTATTAGGCCTGCGGCTCCCTATCGCTGGCATGAAGCTGGATTCGGTGCCTGAAGATGTACGCGCGCTGTGCGAACAGATGGCTGACACTGAGACCTGGACCACGCGCCAATGGGTTTTCGGCGTAACAGAATATTCCTCAGCGACGTATTACCTCGTCAACGGATATTCGAAGCGTCGCCATCCAAAGCCGAACCAGCGTCCATATCTTCAATCCGTTAACGGCGGCGTTTATAAAGTTTCGGGCACCGAATGTAATGGCGACCCGGCACGCGAAACTTTTGCAGTGCGCGACCCGCAGCAAATTCCCCGGGAAGTACTACAACAACTCGCTCAGGATCTGGTAACTCGCCTGGCACGTGCAACTGGCGGCGCGCAGCGGTTGCGTGCTGAAATTAAGAAGCAGCACGTCGACTTTGATCACTTGTCGCCCGAGATTCAAGAAGCGTTTAAGCCGTACTTTGAAGGTGCACATTAGGCTAAGAGGCAGGGTTTTGCTTGGCCAGTGAAAGGCAGGGGCTCGCACCCTGTCTTTTTTCGCTGTCGACTTCCAGGCGCTAACGAAATGAAAAAGGCCTGTTAATTTGCAGCGAAAACTGACCCACTTTGCCGCATAAATTGCAAACGAATCTGACCCACGTATAAGACACAATCCTGCTCTCGACATTGAGCGGGGAATTGGAGTGATCGACGTGGCATTACTA
>Ga0209257_1000356_pt1 | contig 93656 bp, 101 predicted proteins | sample AraplaCvi_mCL_r2_FD_184277 | JGI IMG/M metagenome (GOLD analysis project Ga0209257, IMG submission 184277) | Arabidopsis root microbial communities from North Carolina, USA - plate scrape MF_Cvi_mCL_r2 (SPAdes) (version 2) | ecosystem: Host-associated > Plants > Roots > Endosphere | place: USA...
GTCGGCCCGGACTTCCCAGTCCGAACGCCGCAGGCCGCGACGGAACTTCGACCCCAGACGCACGCCGTCCGTGGCGAAGATCGTGCGCGGATCGGGGCTCCACCACAGGATCGGCTGGCCCTGCGAATACCACGGAAAAATGCCGTGGCGATAGGCATTGAGCAGCCGCGGCGGCGTCAGGTCGCCGCCCACCGCGAGCAATCCGTCCGGCTGGCGCAAGGCCTGGTCCACCGGCGGGAACGGCGCGTCGGGCTCGGGTGGCAGCAGGGCGGGGAGGGTGCTCACGTCGGCGATGATGGCGCATCGCCGGCAGCGTCGGTCGCCTTGAAGGGCGAATGAGCGGCGAGCGTGCGGGCATAGGCGCGCACCGATGCGGCTTCCTGAGAACACCACTCGCGCAGCGCGTCGCGGAAGCCTTCGTGAGCGATCCAGTGCCGGCTGCGCACGAACGTCGGAAGGAAGCCTCGCGCGAGTTTGTGCTCGCCCTGCGCACCGGGTTCGAAGCGGGTGAGGCCTTCGCGCAGGCAGTAGTCGATGCCCTGGTAGTAGCAGGTTTCGAAATGCAGGCCGGGCACGGTTTCCATCGCGCCCCAGTAACGGCCGTACAGCGTGTCGCCGCCGCGCAGGCATAGCGCGCCTGCGATCGGTACGCCATCTCGCATCGCGAGCATGATCACCAGCGATGCAGGCATTTCCCGCGCGAGATGCTGCAGGAATTCCAGCGTGATCGCCGGATGGTTGCCGTACTCGGCGAAGGTCTGCAGATAGAAATCGTGCATCGCCGACAGGTCGTCCGCGGTGGCCTGCGTGCCATCGACGACGCGGAATCCGATGCCCGCGCGCGCGACCTTCGCGCGCTCCTGCCGGATGTTCTTCCGATGTTTGTGGTCGAACGCGGCGAGGTAATCGTCGAACCCACGCCAGCCGCGATCGTTGCGCCAGTGGTACTGCACGTCGACGCGCGCGAGCCATTCGTCGCCGAAGTTGGCGTCATCTTCCTCGGTCTGGAAGTTGACGTGGACCGACGACAGCGCATTGCCGGCGCACAGGCCGGACATCGTGTCGAGGAGCATGCGCCGCCGATCCGCCGTCCGCGCCAGCAGGCGTGGCCCCGTGACGGGCGAGTAGGGCACGGCGCAGAGCCACTTCGGGAAGTAGTCGAGCCCGGCGCGCGCGTAGGCGTGCGCCCATGCGTGGTCGAACACGAACTCGCCGTGCGAGTTGTCCTTCAGGTAGGCAGGCGCGGCGGCGATGAGTTCATCGCCTTCCCACAGCGTCAGGTGCTGGAGGCGCCAGCCCCATTGTTCGCGCAGGCAACCGTGCTGTTCGAGCCCGAGCAGGAACGCGTGCGCGACGAAGGGATTGCGACCATCGTGCAGCCCGTCCCACTGCGAGGCTGGAACCTGCGCGAGCGAGTCGAGGATGCGGGCAGTGGGCATCGGCGCTCTGGAACGAGTGTCCTGGAACGCGGATGACGCGGCAGGACCGCGTCATCCGTGCGTGCGTTCCTCAGATCTCTTTGTCGAGGAACTTCTCGGCATCGAGCGCAGCCATGCAGCCGAAACCCGCCGACGTGATCGCCTGGCGATACACCTGGTCGGCGACGTCGCCCGCGGCGAACACGCCCGGGACAGACGTCTGCGTCGCGTTGCCGTCCAGGCCGGTCTTGATGACCAGGTAGCCGTTCTTCATGTCCAGTTGGCCTTCGAACAGTGACGTGTTCGGCGTGTGGCCGATCGCGACGAACAGGCCGTGGATGCTGATGTCCTTCGTCGATCCGTCCTGCACCGACTTCACCCGGACGCCGGTCACGCCCGCATCGTTGCCCAGCACTTCATCGACCTGGTGATGCCACACCGGCTCGATCTTGCCGGTCTGGATCTTCGCGAACAGCTTGTCCTGCATGATCTTCTCGGCGCGCAGCGTGTCGCGGCGATGCACGAGGTAGACCTTGCGCGCGATGTTCGACAGGTACAGCGCTTCCTCGACCGCGGTATTGCCGCCGCCGATCACCGCCACGTCCTGTTCCTTGTAGAAGAAGCCGTCGCAGGTCGCGCATGCGGACACGCCGCGGCCCTTGAACAGTTCCTCCGACGGCAGCCCGAGGTATTTCGCGGTCGCGCCGGTGGCGATGATCAACGCATCGCACGTGTATTCGCCGCTGTCGCCGATCAGGCGGAACGGGCGCGACGAGGTATCGACCGTGTGGACGTGGTCGAACACGACTTCGGTATCGAAACGCTCGGCATGCGCCTGCATGCGCGCCATCAGGTCCGGGCCCATCAGGCCGTGCGCATCGCCGGGCCAGTTGTCGACTTCGGTCGTCGTCATCAGCTGGCCGCCCATCTGCAGGCCGGTGATCACCAGCGGCTTCAGGTTCGCGCGCGCCGCGTAGACGGCGGCCGTCCAGCCGGCCGGGCCGGAGCCGAGGATGATGACTTTGGAATGCTTCGATGGGCTCATGGGTATAATTGCGTGCTGTTTGAAGTGCGCTGCGCGCGAGGTGAACCGTCGTACGGCTGCCATACGCAGGCGTGTGTAACGGAACGTCGGAGTCATAGCTTGGCGGCGCGGTCCCCCTAAAACAAGGCACTGAACCGGGCCTGCCGCGCGACGCAATGTTGCACTGCGCCGTGAGGCCATCCCCGCGACGGACGACAATAGGCACGCACGCCGCCGATGCGGCGTTTTTTTCGTCAGTACATCCCCCCATCAGCAGCGCACACTGCGCGGCTTTTCAACGATCGAAGGTAAGAGACATGCGGATCGGCGTTCCCAAGGAAACCAAGACCCTCGAAGGGCGCGTCGCGCTCGTTCCGGCTGCTGCCGGCGACCTGGTCAAGCGCGGCCATGAGGTCTGGATCGAAAAGGATGCCGGCATCAAGTCGGGCTTCGTGGACGAGCAGTACACGCAGCTGGGCGTGAAGATCGCGCCCGACGCGGCCGCCCTCTACGAGAAGGGCGAACTCATCGTGAAGGTGAAGGAGCCGATCGCCGGCGATCTCGCGCACCTGCGCAAGGATCACCTGCTGTTCTGCTACCTGCACCTGGCCGCCGAGCCCAAGCTCACGCGCCAGCTGCTCGACATCGGCCTGACCGGCGTCGCATTCGAAACCGTCGAGCTGCCCAACGGCGACCTGCCGCTGCTGGCGCCGATGTCGGTGATCGCCGGCAAGATCGCCGTCCAGGTCGGCACGCACCTGCTGCACCAGCCGCAGGGCGGCAAGGGCAAGCTGCTCGGCGGCCTGCCCTCGACCGAACGCGGCAAGGTCGTCGTCTTCGGCGCGGGCAAGGCCGGCAGCGCGTCGGCGCAGCTGGCGGCAGCGGGCGGCTCGAACGTGGTCGTGTTCGAAATGCGCCAGGACCGCATGGACGAAATGATGCGCCTGGGCAACAACGTCACCGCGCTGTACCCGTACGCGGATGTCGTCGCGCGTGAAGTCGCTTCGGCCGACCTCGTCGTCGGCGCGGTGCTGGTCACCGGTGCGAAGGCGCCGCACGTGATGAACCGCGAAATGCTCAAGGGCATGGAAGCGGGCAGCGTGCTGGTCGACATTTCGATCGACCAGGGCGGCTGCTTCGAGACCTCGCGTCCGACCACCTGGAAGGAGCCGACCTACGTCGAAGAGGGCGTCACCCACTTCTGCGTGACCAACATGCCGGGCGCCGTGCCGCAGACCAGCTCGCAGGCGATCTGCGCGGCGATCCTGCCGTGGGTCAACAAGCTCGCTTCCGGCGACGACTGGCGCCACAACCAGGCGCTGGTGCGCGGCATCAACGTCGAGGGCGGCAAGATCGTCCATCCGGCGCTGCTGGACATGAAGGTCTAATCCACCTTCCGCACGAACGACGCGGGGAGCGCCGGGCGACTGGCGCTCCCCGTTTTCGTTGAGACCGATGTCGAGGCCTCAGCTCCTGGTTTCGTCATCCCGACGAAGGCCGGGATCCAGGCCATCAACTCTGAACCATCGCGCTGCTCTGCGGCTTGGCGCGCACTGGCTGAGATAGGCTGTCGGCCTGGATCCCGGCCTTCGCCGGGATCACGATGTGGGTGAATGGCGCACGCTGGCGAGATGCCGGTCTCGAAAGGGGCAAAAGTTCGCCTAACCCGCCCGTATCTGTCGTATATTCAACAACTAACGCAACCCATTTGAGGCAGAACATCACGGTGGCGCAAGCGTCCGCAGCCAGTCGAAAGAAGCTCAAGGCCGAGAAGCTGCCGCCGTCGCCGCGTCGGCAGCGGCTGGTGCGCGATATCGCGCTGATCCTGATCGCGCCGCTGCTGCTGTATCTGCTGGCGAGCCTGGTGACGTTCTCGCCGCAGGATCCGGGCTGGTCGCATTCGGGCAGCGTGACAGCGCCCCTGCATAACGTCGGCGGCCGGGTCGGTGCGTGGACGGCGGACGTGCTGCTGTACCTGTGCGGCTACGTGGCATTCCTGTTGCCGATCATGCTCGGCGCGATTGCGTGGATCGCATTGTTCGGCATGGACAGCGATGGCGACGGCGAAGCGGATTTCGGTCCGGCACTACGCCTGGTCGGCATCGTCGGCTTTCTCGTATCCGCGACCGGTCTTCTCGAACTGCGCGTCGGAACGGCGGAAGCCTTCTCCGCGCGCGCCGGCGGCATCCTCGGCCAGCTCGTCGGCAAGTCGCTTTACCTGGGCTTCGGCCCGGTGGGCGGCAATCTCTTCCTCCTGGCGCTGCTGCTGGTGTCGGTGACGCTGGCGACCGGGCTGTCGTGGTTCGCCGTGATGGACAAGATCGGCCAGTGGGTACTGGCCTTCGGTCCGACCGCGAGCACCCTGTTCCGCAAGGGCGAGAAGCAGGCAACCGAGTGGCAGCAGACGCGCGCGCTTCGCGAGGAGCGCGAGGAAGCGCGCAAGGTCGATACCGAATTGCGCGCCAAGCGGGCGCCGGTGCGGATCGAACCGCCGCCGCCGGCCGCGGCCGTGGTCGAGAAGAGCGAACGCGCCAAGCGTGAGACGCAGATTCCGCTGTTCCACGGCGGTGGCGACGGTTCGGGCATTCCACCGCTTGCGCTGCTCGACGATCCGAAGCCGCAGCCGAAGGGCTACGACGAGCAGACGCTGGAAACCCTCTCGCGCCAGATCGAATTCAAGCTCAAGGACTTCCGCATCGACGCGCAGGTCGTTGGCGCGTATCCGGGCCCGGTCATCACGCGGTTCGAGATCGAGCCCGCGCCGGGCGTGAAGGTCAGCCAGATTTCCTCGCTCGACAAGGACATCGCACGCGGCCTGTCGGTGAAGTCGGTGCGCGTGGTGGACGTGATCCCGGGCAAGTCGGTGGTCGGCCTGGAAACGCCGAACACCTCGCGCGAGATGATCTTCCTCTCCGAACTCCTGCGCTCGAAGGAATACGACAAGTCCACCAGCCCGCTGACGCTGGCGCTGGGCAAGGACATCGCCGGTCGTCCGACCGTCGCCGACCTCGCGCGCATGCCGCACCTGCTCGTCGCGGGTACGACCGGTTCGGGCAAGTCCGTCGCGGTCAACGCGATGGTGCTGTCGCTGCTCTACAAGGCGTCCGCAAAAGACCTGCGGATGTTGATGATCGACCCGAAGATGCTGGAACTGTCCGTCTACCAGGGCATTCCGCACCTTCTGGCGCCGGTGGTCACCGACATGAAGGAGGCCGCCAACGGCCTTCGCTGGTGCGTGGCCGAGATGGAGCGCCGCTACAAGCTGATGTCGGCCGTGGGCGTGCGAAACCTTGCCGGCTTCAACAAGAAGGTGAACGACGCCATCGCCGCCGGCCAGCCGATGATGGACCCGCTGTTCAAGCCAAACGCGGAACTGGGCGAAACGCCGCAGCCGCTGGACACGCTGCCGTTCATCGTCATCTTCATCGACGAATTCGCCGACATGATGATGATCGTCGGCAAGAAGGTCGAAGAGCTCATCGCACGCCTTGCACAGAAGGCGCGTGCCGCCGGCATCCACCTGATCCTGGCCACGCAGCGTCCCTCGGTGGACGTCATCACGGGCTTGATCAAAGCGAACATCCCGACGCGAATCGCGTTCCAGGTGTCGAGCAAGATCGACTCGCGCACCATCCTCGACCAGTCGGGCGCGGAAACGCTGCTCGGCCACGGCGACATGCTCTACCTGCCGCCGGGCACGGCGATGCCCGAGCGCGTGCACGGTGCGTTCGTGTCCGACGAAGAAGTGCACCGCGTCGTGGAGCACCTCAAGCAGATCGGCGGCGGCCCGGATTACATCCAGGGCGTGCTGGACGAAGTGCAGACGATGGGCGACGGCGTCGTCGTCGGCGCGACCGGACTGCCGGAAAGCGGCGGCGGTGGCGGCGACGAATCCGACCCGCTCTACGACGAGGCCGTGCGCATCGTCACCGAGACGCGCCGCGCCTCGATTTCCGGCGTCCAGCGTCGCCTGAAGATCGGCTACAACCGCGCCGCCCGCCTGATCGAGGCGATGGAAGCGGCCGGTGTCGTGACCCCGCCGGAGCACAACGGCGACCGTTCGGTGCTGGCGCCGCCGCCGCCGAAATGAACCCTGCCGCGGCGACCGGCCGCGGCGTGCAGACCTGTTCAGACTAGCGCCGGCACACTCGCCGGCAACACGTGGATCCCCGGAGTTTTCGCATGCGTGCAGTTCGTTTCATGGGAGCCGTCCTGGCGCTCGTGCTGGCTTCGTCGCCGGCCCTGGCCGGCGCGCGCGACGACCTCAACAGGTTCACCAAGGGCATGAAGGGCCTGAGCGGCGAGTTCAGCCAGCAGGTCTTCGACACGCAGGGCAAGCTGAAGGAGACCTCCACCGGCACGCTCGCGCTGTCGGCGCCGCGCCTGTTCCGCTGGCAGTACGTGAAGCCGTATCCGCAGCTGATCGTCGCCGACGGCAAGAAAGTGTGGGTGTTCGATCCGGACCTCCAGCAGGCCACCGTGCGTCCGCAGGGCGTCGAGGAACAGAACAGCCCGCTTGCCGCGCTGATCGATCCGGCCAGGCTCGATGCGCAGTTCATCGTGAAGGAACTGGGCATGGACAAGGGGCTGGAATGGCTGTCGCTGGCCCCGAAGAGCGAGTCCGACGCGGCGTTCCGTAGCGCACGCCTGGGCTTCGGCCAGAGCGGGCTGGTGAAGATGCAGGTGGTCGACAACCTCGGCCAGCGCACCGAGATCGAATTCACCAACTGGAAGCGCAATCCGGCCTTCGCCGCGGACACCTTCCGCTACACGCCGCCCAAGGGCGTGGACCTGATCGGCGGCGAATAAGCCCCTCCGCGCTGCACGTTCGATCGAAAGGCCTGCTTCGGCAGGCCTTTTCGTTTGTGAGAGTGCAGGGGCCGGATCCGCCGGCCGCCGGAGCGCCGCGTGACCTGTCGTCCCTCGCTGCTGATCGGCCTGTGCCTGCTGTCGGCGCCGGTCCTGTCGAACGAACCCATCGCGACCGCACCCGCGCCCACTCGCGCGTTTGCGTCCGTGCCGGCACCTCGTGCGATGGACCGCGCCGCGCTCGAGAAGGCGATCGCCGGGACGGTCGTGGTCGCGCTGTCCGAGCGCTTCGGCGGCCGCGCGGTCGAAGCGAAATTCGACGATCTGCAGGCGCAGCCGCTTGATGCGCAGCAACGCCTGATCCGCGGCGAAGGCGGCATGCGCTTCGCCGGCGAGACGGGCTGGATCGGCTTTCGCTTCACCAGTCGCTTCGATGACTTCCTCGGTCAGGCGGGCTGGCCGGAGCTGGAGGTCGGCGTCGGTGGCGATGGTCGCCTCATTCCGAACGACAGCCTTGCGCTGGGCCAGCTCGAAAACCGCATGGCCGACACCTTGCAGCGCGAACTCGGCATGAGCTCGGTGCGGATGCAGCTCGATCGCGTGGACACCGTGGAAATGGGCGGGCATTACCTGAGCATGGAAGCGCGCGGCCTGGCCGATTTCGGCCGCGACGGCAGCAGCGAGGTGCGCATCCATGCGCTGTACGACCGGCGCGATGGCGCGTGGCTGCAGTTGGAATACCAGCTGGGGCCCGAGGACGCGGGCAAGCCGCAACTCGCCGACGCTTCCCGCTGAGCGCGTCGTCCCGGCGCCTGCCGGATGACGGGGGTTCGATGACGTCCTTGCTATCGTGTGCGCTGATTCCAGCGAGACCGCACGTGGCCCGCCGCACGACTGCCCCCACATCCCCGAGCGACGACCTGCTGCACGTCGACAACCGCGGCATGCAGCCGCTCGCCGAACGCATGCGGCCACGCACGCTCGACGAGATGGTCGGGCAGAAGCGCCTGCTCTCGCCCAATTCGGCGCTGCGTCGCGCGATCGAATCCGGCCGCGTGCATTCGATGATCCTCTGGGGCCCGCCGGGTTGCGGAAAGACGACGCTCGCGCTGCTGCTGGCCAAGTACGCCGATGCCGATTTCCGCGCGATTTCCGCCGTGCTCTCCGGCCTGCCCGAAGTGCGCCAGGTGCTCGCCGAAGCCGCGCAGCGCTTCGCCGAAGGCCATCGCACCGTGCTGTTCGTCGATGAGGTGCATCGCTTCAACAAGACGCAGCAGGATGCGTTCCTGCCGCACATCGAGCGCGGCACGATCCTGTTCGTAGGCGCGACCACCGAAAACCCGTCGTTCGAACTCAATTCCGCATTGCTCTCGCGCTGCCGCGTGCACGTGATGGAAGCGGTGTCGGCGGACGACATCCGGCTCGCGTTGCGACAGGCGCTGGAGGACGAGCAGCGCGGCCTCGGCGGGCGCGGACTGGAGGTCGACGACGCGCTGCTCGGCGAGATCGCGCACGCCGCCGACGGCGACGTCCGCCGCGCGCTGACACTGCTGGAAATCGCCGCGGAACTGGCGGAGGGCGAGGAGGGCGTGATCACCGCGACGACCCTCGCGCAGGTGCTCGCCGACCGCACGCGCCGCTTCGACAAGGGCGGCGAGCAGTTCTACGACCAGATCTCGGCACTGCACAAATCCGTGCGCAGCTCCAACCCCGATGCAGCGCTGTACTGGTTCGCGCGCATGCTCGACGGCGGTTGCGATCGTGCCTACCTCGCGCGACGCCTCACGCGCATGGCGGTGGAGGACATCGGCCTGGCCGATCCACGCGCGATGCCGATGGCACTGGAAGCGTGGGATACGTTCGAACGACTCGGCAGTCCGGAAGGCGAACTCGCGCTCGCGCAGGTCGTGGTGTACCTGGCGACGACGGCGAAATCGAACGCGGTGTACGCCGCGTACAACGCCGCGCGCGCCGACGTCCACCAGTACGGCACGCAGGACGTGCCGCTGCACCTGCGCAACGCGCCCACGAAACTGATGAAGCAGCTCGGTTATTCGAAGGGCTACCAGTACGACCACGACGCCGAAGGTGGCGTCGCGCTGGGCCAGACCGGCTTTCCCGACGCGATGGGCGAACGTGTGTACTACCGCCCCGTCGAACGCGGACTGGAGATCAGGCTGAAGGAGAAGCTCGATCGCCTGCGCGCACAACGCGACGACGCACGACGTGACGGCAATGTGAGCGGTGTCGACGACGGAACCTGAGTGTTATCCGGGCGTTGCCGCCCCGCAACGCCGGTGATGGTTGAAGTTCCCGTAGTAAGTGATTGAGTGGAAAGGGGTGAATGGGCCCTGAAGTGTCACGGTAATGTCCCGCGTTGCGCCCATGAAACCCCGACCTGAATCGCGCCGCGGGATGCCGACACTCCCGCGCATCAAGGCCTTGCGCGATAAACCGAACGCGCAGATCGCGTTCGCATTGAAAGTCCCATTTCAGTTTTGCAACGACTCGGGCCCATTGGCTCCGGTTCGGCGTCGCCGTGCGTCCGGCACCCGCTCGGTTCAGGACGATTAACCCACGTGATCAACGCCTTGCCGCGCCTGAACGACAGTTGGCACCGGCCATGCGTGTAGTTCCTTGCGTCGTTTACCGGTGCCTCCCCCGGGTGCCAGCCGACGTCTCGTAAAGGAGAACAACAATGCGCATTCGTACCAGCTTGATGGCAACGGCAGTGCTCCTCGGCCTGGGTCTCGGCGGCCAGGCCTGGGCACAACAGACCAACGGTAACGGCGGCGAAGGCGATGATGTATTCACCGCCTCCGACAACTCCGACAACAGCACTACCACCGAGAGCGGCGACAACCGCGGCAACGACGGCGACGCGACCGCCGATGCCGGTTCGGCTGCAGCCCACAGCGGCGGCACTGCGACCAACACCTATACCGACTCCTCGACCTTCAGCAAGACCTCCAGCCACATCACCGCGCTGACCAAGCTGGAAGGCTCGGTCTCCGACGTCTACAACTATGGCATCGGCAACATCGCCACCAATAACGGCGGTGCGAACGGTGGCAGCGGTGGCAAGGGCGGCGCAGGCTACGGCGGCGACGGCTATGGCGGCGAAGGCGGCGGTGGCGACGGCTACGGCGGCGACGGCGGCAATGGCGGCGACGGTGGCTCGGGCGGCGATGGCGGGTCCGGCGGTTATGCCGAGAACGGCAGCGCGACTTCGGGCGATGCGAGCGTCGGTGACGCGACGATCGGCGATTCGACCGCAGGCCGTGGCGGCCGCGGCGGCGACACCTGGGATAACACCAGTGGTCGCGGCGGCGATGCCGACAACGACAGCGGCGACGCTGGCGGCGCAAGCCTGGCCGGCTCGGCTTCGGGCTCCGGCTCGCTCGCCGGCGGCAGCGATGGCGGCGGTGGTGGCGGCGCAGGCGGTAACGATGGTGGCGGCGGTGGCGGCGGGAACGATGCCGGCAACGACGGCTCCGGCGGCGCGGGCGGTGCAGGCGGTACGGGCACCGGCGGCGCGGGCGGTGCAGGCGGTGCGCCGAGCTCGACCTCGACCTCGACCTCGACCGCAACCTCCGGCGCGGGCACCGGCACGTCCGGCGCGACCGCAGGCGACGGCGGTGCCAGTGGCACCGTGACCGCCAGTGCGGGCGGCGGCGGCGCGGGTGGTGCAGCCACCAACGGCGATGCCAGCAACGGTAGTGCTGATGCCAGCGCGACCAATGGCTCGGCGACCGCAGGCGACGGCGCAGTTGCGGCAGCCGGCGCGACCGGCGGTGACGGCGGCGCAGGCGGCACCGGCAATGGCGCCGGCGGCACCGGTGGCACCGGCAACGGCGGCGTCGGCAACGGCGCAACCGGCGGCGCGGGCGGTGCAGGTGGCACCAACACGGCCGACGCAGGCACGTTCGACATGTCGTCCACGATGACCGGCACTGCCAGTGGCGCAGCCGGCATCACGGTCGCGGCACAGAACAGTGGCTTCTCCTCGCTGATCCAGCAGGGCGTCACCGTGCAGGCCAACCTGACCGTAGGTCCGTAAGCGTTCGAAGACCCACCGCGTCCTGGCGGCGCGGTGGGTTCCAGTGCGCAGTCCAACTCCCGCCGGCACCATGCCGGCGGGATCCTGGACGCGGACCCCATCGGCAAGGAGCATGACGATGCAACGCAATCGTTCCATTGCATTGAGCGGCCTGGCGGGCGTGGCGATGTGGTGCGTGGCAGGCATCGCCTGCGCGCAGCAGCCACCCGAAGCCGATTTCCAACCCGTCGTGATCGAACCTGCCTTCGTCGAAACGGCCGCCGTGGATGCGACCGTCGCACCCGACGCGGCATTGGGCTCGGCCGTCGACCCCGGCGCGCTGTCCGACATGCGCGGCGGCGCGGAAGAAGTGGTCGACAACGACATCTTCGTCAACGGCCGCGTCGAAGACGCGATCGCCGATGACGTCCTGACCGGCAGCAATTCGGTCACCTCCGGTTCGTTCGCCAATGCGAGCGGCATTTCCACGGTGATCCAGAACACCGGCGCGAACGTGCTGATCCAGAACGCGATGATCGTGAACGTGAAATTCGCGGACGCGGGCCCATGAGCCTGCGCACATTCCGGTGCCGTGCATGTCTGGCGGCCTCGGCGTGGATCCTGGTTTCCGGCCTCGTGCAGGCCGGGAACGTCGACGTGCGCGCGCCACCGAACGGCAACTACACCGTGAAGGTGACGAGTCTGAAGGAAGCGCGCTTCAAGACGACCGTGCGCCAGCAGTACGACTTCAGCTGCGGCTCGGCCGCGACCGCGACGCTGCTGACTTACCAGTACGGCCATCCGGTGACGGAGGCCGAAGTGTTCATGCACATGTTCCAGACCGGCGACCAGGCGAAGATCCGCCAGCGCGGGTTCTCGCTGCTGGACATGCGCCGCTACCTGCGTTCGCTGGGCTTCGAGGCCGACGGCTTCGAGCAGCCGCTCGACAAGCTCGTCGCTGAAGGACTCCCGGCGATCGTGCTGCTCAACGATCGCGGCTATCGCCACTTCGTGGTGGTGAAGGGCTTCCGCAACGAGCGCGTGCTGCTCGGCGATCCGGCGCGCGGAACGCGCGCGATGCCGCGTTCGCGCTTCGAGAAACTGTGGGACAACCGGATCCTGTTCGTGGTGCACAACCGCCGCGACATGGCCCAGTTCAACATGCCGCGCGACTGGCGCACCGCGCCACCCGCGCCGCTGGATGCGGGCATCGCCCGCGACAGCCTCTACAACATCGTGACGCCCCGGCGCAGCCCGGGCGACATCTGACGGAGGGTTCGACGATGAACTCGCCATCGCACAATCAAAGCCGGCTGAAATACGTCCTCGTCGCGACGCTCGCATGGTGCGCGCCCGCGCTCGCCGTGCAGCCCGCCGATGTACTCGGACCCGAATGGGTCGCCGTCGATCCCGCACTGCTCGAGGACATGCGCGGCGGTTTCATGACTCCTGGCGGTACGTCGTTGTCGTTCGGCATCGAGCGCGCGGTGTTCGTCAACGGCGAGTTGCTGGCGACCACGCGCGTGCAGATTCCCGACATCGCGCGCATGACGGCCGACCAGGCGCGCGAACTGGAACGCTTCAACCAGGGCATGGTGGTGCAGGTCGGCAACGGCAACACGTTCGAACGTTCGGGCGCCGCTGGCGGCGTGGTGATCCAGAACACGCTGGACGGCCAGGACATTCGCGCCCTGACGACCGTGAACGTCGGCGTCGACACGCTCCAGGCGTTCCAGGACCTGAACACGCAGTCGACCCTGCACAACGCGATGGTGACCGCCACCGCGCCGTGATCCCGCTCCCGACCGTGTCCGCGCCGCGGTCCGCCTGATTCGGCGCCGCACTGCGTTCTAACCGGATGGACCCCGGCCCGGTCGCACCAGAAGGACGACGCATGAGAAGGACGCCGCAATTGCCCCGCCGCCTGATGCTCGCTCCATGCCTGTGGCTCGCCGCCGCCGCGGCGGCCAACGCGCAGGACCAGTGGCAGGGACTGGAGCCGGCTAGTCCGGCTGCGCAGCCCCAGGCGGCCGGGGCTCTTCCGGCGGCGCCAGCGCCGGCCACGCCGGCCAGGGCGGAACGCTCGCTGGACGATCTCCAGCGCGAGATCAACGCGCAGACGCAGCGCCTGGACGAACTGCGCAACTCGCTGGCGCAGCAGGAGCAGGCGGTCGCGAACCTGCAACGCGCGCTCGACGAGGAACGCCTGGACGCCGAACGCGGCGCCGGCGTCGCACCGGGCACCGTGCTGCCGACGCTCGCACAACAGGCGCCGGTTGCATCCCAGGCACCGCCGTCAGACCAGCGACAGGCACAAGCCGCGCAACCGCAGCAACAACAGCAACAACAGCAACAAAGGCAGAAGCCGGTCGGGCAGGCGCCGGAAGCGGCGACGCGGCCGCCTGAAGTCGCGCAGATCTTCGACCAACCCGGCGTGCTCACGCCTTCGGGCAAGTTCATCCTCGAACCTTCGCTGCAATACGGCTATTCGGCGAACGATCGCGTCGCGCTGGTCGGCTATACGGTTATTCCGGCGATCCTCATCGGCCTGATCGACGTGCGGCAGGTGAAGACGACGTCGGGCGTCGGCACGATCACCGGGCGCATGGGCATCGGCGGACGAGCGGAAGTCGAACTCAAGGTTCCGTACGTCTACCTCAACGGCGACACCGTCAGTCGCGAGATCTTCACCGGCAGCGCGCAGGACCGCGTGTTCAACGCCAGCGGCCACGGCATGGGCGACATCGAGGCGACCGCGCGCTACCAGCTCAATCGCGGCGGCCCGGACAAGGCGTTCTACATCGGCTGGCTGCGCTACAAGAGCCGCACCGGCAAGGACCTGTTCGAAGTCACCACCGACTGCGTGCAGCGATGCATCCAGAACGCCACCGGCACCGGGCTTCCGCTGGAACTGCCGACCGGCACCGGTTTCGAAGCGGTCCAGCCGGGCGTGACGTGGCTGTATCCGTCTGATCCGGTCGTGTTCTTCGGCACCTTCAGCTATCTCTACAATTTCGAACGCAGCAACGTCTCGCGCCACGTGCTTGGGCGGGAAGAGGAGTTCCTCGGCGACGTGCAGGCAGGCGACATCTGGGGCTTCAACCTTGGCATGGGCCTGGCGCTCAACGAGAAGGCATCCATCAGCCTGGGTTACGACACGAGCCTGATCGGCAAGACCAAGCAGAACGGTCGCGAAACGCCGGGTTCGGTGCGCCTCACGCTGGGCACGTTGCTGCTGGGCGGCACGTATCGATTCAGCGAACGCTGGTCGCTCAACGTCGCGCTCGGCGTCGGCGTCACGCGCGATACGCCGGACATGACGTTTACCGCGCGGGTACCGATCTCGTTCTGAAGCCTGCGTGCTTCGCGTTGTCGCCGCGATTGCCAGGTCATTCCAGCGAAAGCTGGAATCCATCTTGTTCTTGCATCCATCTCGCGCAAGCAGGATCGGGGGTGGGTTCCAGCTTTCCCTGGGATGACGGTTCCGGGGAGTTTGCGGATGGAAGGGGTATCCGCATCGTCCTTTCACGCCTGTTTCACGTCACTAAGTTCTAGCTCGCCATCACGTGCCAGTCCGGCGATGCACGTCGGATCGCGCCAGCAGTTCGCAGCATCGGGTTTCCCTCTCGCCCCAAAAAACACCCGGAGAAGGCTCATGAAACGACTCGTTCTCGGCGCGGCCCTCATCGTCGCGCTGGCCGGCTGCGCCAGCACGCCGACGGTGCACACGGACTACGATCCCGGCGCGCAGTTCTCCGCGTATCGCACCTACACATGGTTGAAGAAACCCGAAGGCCGTTCGCCGCTGGTCGAACAGCGCGTCGTCGCGGCCATCGACGCCAAGCTCTCGGCGAAAGGCTGGCGGCTGGCGACGGGCACCGATGCCGACGTCGGCCTCGTCGCAAACGTCGCCACGCAACAGCAGCAGACGCTGGACACCTTCTACAGCGGCCCCGCGTGGGGCGGCTACGGTTGGGGACGCTGGGGCGGCGCCGGCATGGGGTCGGCGACGACCACCGTTCGCAATTACGAAGTCGGCACGCTCGTCGTCGACATGTTCGACATGAAGACCAAGCAGGCGATCTGGCGCGGCACGGCCTCCGGGACGGTGCCCGATTCGCCGGAAGACATAAACGCCAAGGCGCAGGCGGGCGTGGAGAAGATGTTCGCGACGTTCCCGCCGGGAAGCACGCCGGCGAAGTAAGCGGTGACGTGATCCATCCGCAACGCAGAAGGCCGGCGCAATGCCGGCCTTCTGGTTTCGGGTCGGTATTCAGACCCGTTTGAAGTAGAACCCCGCGTAATGATCCAGCGTGCAGTCCGGTTCGAACGGCACGCGCAGGTGGCGTTCCTTCGACTGCCAGTGGTCTTCCAGCGAGTATCCCAGGTCGGCCATCTGCGAGACGAATTCCGGCTTCGCCATCACGCGATAGGGCAGCACCGCCTTGCCGATGTTCTGCAACGTGACGTAGCCGCGCTTGGGATGCACCGGCGTCAGGTTCACCAGCACGTGCGTGGGCGGGGAGGGCAGGCGGCCCAGCAGCTCCGGCAGCGTGTAATCCAGGTACTGCAGTGCGCCGCAGGTGATCAGCACGTCGTGATCGCTGGCGGCGTCGACATCGTCGGCGAAATGGAGCAGGCCTTGCGGATCGTTCTCGCGCGCCCAGTGGCGGCCGGCGTCCATCACCGACGGCACGTCGTGCACGCGCCATTCCATCGTGCCCGGATAGTCGAGGTAACGGCGGAACCCGTAATAGGTCACCCCGATGTGCCCGCCAAGGTCGAAGATGCGATGGCGTCCCTGCGCGAGCAGGCGCGACAGCCAGTGCACCATCGGGTAATCGCTCACGCGGATGCTGCGGTGGCGGTCCATGTACATCGCCGTCGTGGAAGGCTGGTCGTAGCTGGTCGGCAGCGACGGTGCGGCTGCCAGCGCCTGCGCGCGCGATTCGTAGGCGCCGTAATAGGCATTGCCGCCGTGATACGGCCGGTTGAACAGCCGGCGGTACAGCGGACGGGCGATCAGGCGTACCCCGGGCAGTTCGGCGGTCTCGATGGCGATGCGCACCAGGTGGCGTTTGGCCATCAGCGTTTCGTGTTGCACAGGCGTCCCCTTCCGATCGTCTCGGAGGAAGTAACGTCGTGTGCGCGAAAAAGGGGACGCGCGGCCTCAACGGGCGCGCAGGGCATCCAGGCGCTGGCTGTAGGCGGCGCGGGTGTCGCCATCGGTGAGCGCCTGCGCGCGGGTGAGGGAGCGGATCGCCAGCGCCGGTTTGCCCGCCTTGATGTAAGCGTTGGCCAGCGCCGAATGGAAGCGGTGCTCCTGGGGTTGCAGCTCGACGGCGCGCCGGTACTCGCGGATCGCGCGCGCCAGCTCGCCCGCATTCTCGGCGTTCACGGCCTGCATGAAGGCGTGGAAGGGATCGGTGCGCTGGATCCTCGCCAGTCGCTTCCGGTATTCGACCTCCAGCGAACGATCGCCCATCCGCGCGGCGAGCCCGGCCAGGTTGAACAGCGCGTTGGTGTTGTTCGGATCCAGCGCCAGCGCATGGCGGTAGGCCTTCTCGCCGCCGCGCGGATCGCCGCTGCGCGTGCGCACCACGCCGGCATTGCTCCAGTAGGCGGCGTAGTCGGGGTCCAGCGAAAGCGCGATGTCGAGCAGGGACAGGGCGCCTGCGTGATCGGCCACGGCGAGGCGTTCGATGGCGAGGTTGTTGTAGTAGTGCGCGATGAGGCGCGTGGTGGTGATGGGTATCGGGCGGTCGCGCGGGATGATCTGGTCGCCCGCGACATCGACCGTGTAACGCCGCGCGCCCACGCGTGCGGTCGCGTTGACGTGGTTGCTCAGGTAGAGCGTGCCGTCGGCCTGGCGGAAACCGAGGATCTGTTCGATTTCCTGCGGGGTTGCGTCCAGTCCGGCTTCCTTCGCCAGGGCGAGGAAGAGCAGCGTGAAGGTGAGGCAGTTCGCGGTGCGCGATTCGTACGCCTGCGCAACGGTGAGGTTCGCGCTCTCCACGTACGTCATGCCCAGGCCCTCGGGCGCGAACATGAAGACGCCCAGGCGCTCCAGGCGTTCGTGCTGGGCGGGGTTGTCGCGGAGGATTTCGCGATGCACGCGCTCGCGCAGCGGCGTCGGCAGCGCCATGACCTCGTTCGGGGCAGCGGGCTTCTCAACGACCGTCGGCACGGCAGCCGGCTGGGCGAACGCACCCCCGGCCTGCCACAGCAGCGCGAAGAAAAGCGCGACGACCATGCTGCGCATCGACGAACGCCTTGCGGTCCCGTGGGCCGCGTGAACGCCTTTGGGCAAGTGTAGTCCCATGCACGCAAAGCGCACGTGGACGGGCAGTTCAGGGCGTCGGCGCTATGCTGTCGAGGGTTAACTCACGGCTTGGATTCAGGCAGGAGGAACTGGCATGGCCACCGGTTGGGCAGGCGACGGCGCGGTCCAGGACCAGATCGACGCGACCGTGAAGGACGGCATCAAGCGCGCACGCAGCAAGCTGCCGCAGGGACCGGGTCTCACGCATTGCGAGGAGTGCGGCGTCGAGATCCCGCAGGCCCGGCGCGACGCCGTTCCCGGCGTGCGCCTGTGCATCGCGTGCCAGGAAGCACTCGATGCCGAAGAGGCGGGTTTTGCCGGTTACAACCGTCGCGGGAGCAAGGACAGCCAGCTGCGCTGAGCCGGCTTGCTGATCGAGCTGAGCCCAGCATCAGATCCCCAGCAGCGGCGACGCCTGTTCCAGCCGCGCACGCAGCTGCTCCGCCAGGCGCAGGCTCAGCGCGATGATGGTGAACGTCGGGAACGCCCAGCTTCCGGTCGGGAAGACCGAGCTGCCCGCGATATGCAGGTTGTTGACGCCGTGCACCTGGCAATGCCGGTCGACCACGCCTTCGCGCGGGTTGTCGGCCATGCGCGTGGTGCCCATGTGGTGCGACGTCCCGAAGACCTGCGGCACGCCGCGTTCTTCCTCCAGCCACGGCTCGGGCTGGAATCGCCCGTTGCACGCGCGCGCCAGCTCCTCGCCGAACAGTTTCGCCGCGGTGCGATACGTATGGCGATCCAGTTCGGTCAGGCGCCAGTCGACGCTGACCTTGCGAAGGCCGAGTGCATCGCGTTCCTCGCCCAGCGTGATGCGGCTGTCGTGGTTCGGCACCTGTTCGAAGTAACCGATGAGATCGACGCGCTCGGTGCGCACCGTCGGCTTGCGCGTGAGCTTGCGACCGACGGCCTTGGCGATGTCGCCCGCATTCAGGCCGGCGCGTAGCGTCAGGGAGCGGATGTCTTCCGTCGGCATCGCGTTGGCGATGTAATCCGGCTCGCCGTTGCGGCGCCCACACACGCGCGCCTTGATCGCCCAGTTCTCGTTGCCGCGGCGTGCGCGGATCGCGGCACGCAGATCGCGCAGCGCCTGCAGGCCTTCGGGTACCGGTTCCTCGAACGCGAACGGACGCACGCGACCGCTCAGGATGCGGTGTCGGCGTTGCGCTTCGTCGGACAGGCAGATTTCCGGGTGCGCCTGCGGCTGGCCCTTCGGCACGTTGCGATCGTAGGGCCGCGTGAGCATGTGAGGATCGTCGGCGAACAACGTGCCCAGCTTGCCGCTTGGGTGGTCCATGAAATAACGACCGACCAGATCGTACGGATTCCCCAGCCCTTGTGCGGCGGTCGCATTGGACGACAGCAGCAGCCTCGCGTTCTCGATGCCGCCGCACGCGAGCACGTAATGCCGCGCACGCACCGTGCCACGGCGTCCGTCGAGCGTACCGATGCGCGCATGCCGCACCGCGTTCGCCGACTCGGGCGCATCCAGCTCGATCAGGTTCGCGTGCAGCAGCACCGTGATGTTTTCCGCGCGCTCGAACACGTCGTGGTAGGCGTGCCCGAAGATCATCGGGCTGGACGCGAACGTCTTGTGCACCAGCGCGTCGCTTTCGAATTCCAGTGGCCGGCGCGAGGACGGCGTGAGAAAGGTGTCTTCGCCGAAGTCGTGTTGATCCAGCCCGCAGAACGTTCTCGCCTTGCGGTAGTGCGGTTCCAGGTCGGCGAACCCGATGGGCCAGCCGCTGTGCGGAACCCAGTCGCGTGCGGCGAGGTTCGCCAGCGGAATGCAGCCGCGGCCCCAGTAATTGCAGGTACCGCCGAACGCGCGCAGCCGCGAGGCGCCCGGATCGAACGGCGGCTCGCCGACGGAGTGGCCTTCCAGCAGTGCCTGATAGCGTTCGTCGGCGGTGAGGCCGCCGCTCTCGATCACGCAGACCGTGGCCTTCGTGTCGAGAAACGCCCATGCGATCGCAAGGCCGGCGGCGCCGGCACCGACGATGCAGATGTCCGCGTCGATGTCAGCCGGCGAGGACGCGTTCCGGTAATCGAAGATCAAATGCGTTGCCCCTGAGAACGTTTCACGCGCCGATGCGTCTTGCGCACATCGGGCCACCGTTTGAAACCAACGCAATCAGGGGCGGAAAGGGGACAGGTGGGAAGGTTGGGCAGGTCGCTTGCGCGGCACTGTCGCGCGTTCCGCCGGACGCCCGGCCAAGGATGGCCGGGCAGGGAGTTCCGGAGCCGGGGTGTGGCGCCATGGATGACAGCAGCGGAATGCCGAGTCGTTGGCCGTTTCGACCTCTCACCGTCATTCGGCGAAGGCCGGGATCCAGGCCTTCACGCCATCACCCGGGTCACCGTCATTCCAGCGAAAGCTGGAACCCATCCTGATCTTCGCCAGACGGCAAGCAGGCCAATAGCGCGTTAGCGCATCACTGCATCGTCCGCAACCCGTCTCCCAATGGGAGACGGGGCTGAAGCAGCGCGACGGTCATCCGGAACAACATCAACAACTCACTGCGCCGACACCGGCATCGCCTGCGCAAGACCACGCGCCATCGCGCTGTCGAGCAGGTCGTGCGTCTTGCGCTCGGCCTCGTGAATGATCTTGTCCTGCTGCTTGCCCAGCGCATCCATCTGTCGACCCAGCGCGTCCATCGGCTTGCTGGCTTCGTCCATCTGGCGACTGAGCGCTTCCATCGGCGCCTGGTTCGCGGCGAGGCGGGAGGTCTGCTGTTCGAGCACGCGACTCTGTTCGTCCATCTGCCGGCCCAGCGCATCCATCTGGCGCCCCAGGTCGTCCATCGTCGCCTCCAGGCGATCGCGCCCGGCATCGTCCACGCGCGCCATCTGCCCCGCGATTTCCGACTGGCGTTCGGCCAGTGCGCTCTGCTGGTCGGCCAGGCGTTCCATGCGGCGCGAAGCGGCGTTGATCTCGGTGTCGTTGTCGACCTTGGCCGACAGCTGCTCCATCTGCGCGCCCAGCGCTTCCATCTTGTCGCCGTGCACTTCCATCTGGTCGCCGAGCGTTTCCATCTGTGCGCCGATGCGATCGCTGTCGCGCCATGCGTCGCGCACCTTCGCCATGGTGTCGGCATCGGAGACGACATAGGCCTTGCCGCCGCGACGGAACCAGATGAAATCCTGGTTGGTCAGGCTGCGGCGTGCGCGTTCAATCTCGGGAATGTCATCCGTCGAGCCGGACATGCGGAAGCCGTCGCGATCCTTGCTGACCATCGCGTAGGCATCGTCGTCCTTGCGCGAGGAACGAAGCCTCAGCGTGCTGCCGGACGTGACGCTCGCCTTGGCTTTCGGCTGCGCGGCCGGCTTCGCGGCTGCGGCTGCATCGGCTTTGGCCTGTGCCGCAGCGGCCGGCGTGGCCTTTGGGTCCTGCCCGATCTGCGCGTGTGCGTAGAACGCGAGGCATGCGATCGCGACGCCGACCAGCGGCAGGGCGACGCCGCCGCGCACGGGGCGTGCGCCGGGGCGGATGAGTTGTTCGATACGGGACATCAGATGGCCTCCATGGGCGGCTTGCGCGAGGGTGGGCGTGGAAGGGGTGGCCGTGTGGCTGCACGACCACTCCGCCAGTTCGGACAACGCCAGCGCGAGTCGGCGCGGCTGCCCGGTGACTTCGGCGGCGAGGCGGTCGGCGATGTGTTCGCGTTCGTCGCGGATGCGGCGCGACAGCCACCACGTCACCGGGTGGTAGAACAGCAGCGCCTCGGCGAGGTTCTGCAGCAGGTTGACCAGGTAGTCGTGGCGACGGACATGCGCCAGTTCGTGCGCGAGCAACGCCTCGATCAGATCGGCCGGCATGCGCGTGAGCAACCCCGCCGGCAGCAGCACGACGGGACGCCACCAGCCGGCGGACACCGGCGACGACAGCGATTCGACGATTCGCAATGCAACCGGACGACGCAGTCCGAACCGCTGCGCGAGCGCGTCGAGACGCAGCTGCCATTCGCGCTGCATCGGCCGCTGCTTCGTCGCACGCAGTCGCTGTATCCACCACAATCCCGCGGCCATGCGCAGCGACAACGCGCCCGCGCCGGCGGCCCAGAGCAGGACGATCGTCGGAAGCGCAGCTTCCAGGCGCGAGGCAAAGTCGGGTGCCAAGTCGCGCGTGACGATTGCGAACCCGGTAATGCGTACGCCTTCGTGGTTCGAAGCGACGACATCGACCCCGGTCGGCGTCCACATCTGCGTGATCACGTAGGCGGTCGGCACGATCGCGCAGAGCAGCAGTGCAGCGCACGCCACCGCATAGCGCGCCTGCGGACGCGCATCGCGCAGCAGGCGCAGCGCGATTGCCGCAAGCAGCCCGATCAACGCGCCTTGCCAGAGGAAGTGGAGCAGGGCGCGCCCGAGCGCCGGAACCAGCAGGGACAGGGTGTCAGTCATCGCGATGCTCCATGCCGTTGCCTTCGTTGCCTGCGTTGGCGTCCTTGAGGAAGCGACGGATCTCCTCGCGTTCCTTGTCGCTCACGTGCTCGTTCAACGCCGCCATCACCAGCGCCTTGCCCGAACCGGAGAACGCCTTCTGGATGAGGTCGCGCAGCAGGTTGGTCTGCAGCGCGTCCTGCGCATGCGCGGCCGCATAGACGTGCGAGCGCTGGCTTTCGTCGCGCGAGAGCAGGCCCTTGCCGTGCATCACCTGCATCAGCCGAAGCACGGTGGCGTAGGTGACGTCCTGGCGTTCGGCCAGCCGCGCCTGGTGCACGTCCTTCACGGTGGACGGACCCAGTCGCCAGATCACGCGGAGCAGGTCGAGCTCGGCGGCAGTCGGCTTCGGCGGCTTGGCGTTGCTGCGGGTCATGGCGGGGTTCGGAGGAGGCGTGGAAGGATGCTGATACATCTAGATCAGTTTGTCTAGACTATTTTGTCTATGACGAAAGTCATGGGCGCCGACCGATCCGCGCCACTAGGATGGGCCGGCCGCGCCACCGGGAGCATCGCGATGTCCCACGTCCGTCCGTATGCACACGCACCTCGCATCCTCTGGGCGTCCGTCGTCATCGGCGGATTGCTGGTCGCACTGGGCGACTTCATCTTCGCCACGACCCTCTGGTTCTCGTGGGATGCGGAAGGTTTAAAGCGCGTCTTCCAGACCATCGCCGTCGGCGTCCTGGGACAGGCAAGCTACGACGGCGGCACGCAATCGGCCGTACTCGGCGCGGTGCTGCACGTGCTGATGGCCACCGCGTTCGTCGCGATCTACACGCTGGTCGCGCGACGGTATCCATCGCTCCTGACGCGTCCGGTCGTGCTCGGAGTGCTGTACGGCGTCGTGTTGTACGTCGTGATGAACTTCGTCGTGATGCCGCTCTCGCGCGTGGGGCGTTCGCCGTCCTTCGCGCATCCGGACTGGATCGCATACGCCGTGCTCGCGCACATGCTGTTCGGCGTGATCTGCGTGCTGTTCGCGCGACGCGCGCTCCGACGGGGTTGATCGCCGGGCGCGCCAATGTTTCCGCCGGTCGGGTGGCCGCTTGCGCCCCTTGACGCAGCTGGCGCGCGACCGATAAACGAGCGGATTCCACCGGATGGAATGCCGCCATGCTGAAGAAGATCGCCTTCACGATGTATCCAGTGACCGACGTCGCGCGCGCACGCGGGTTCTACGAAGGCACGCTGGGCCTGAAGCACGGCTCCGCGGGCCAACAGGACGGCCAGCACTGGATCGAATACGACCTGCCCGGCGGCGGTTGCCTGGCGCTCACGAACGCCACGCCGTCCAAGCCCAGCGAAGCTGCCGGCGGTACCATCGCGTTCGAAGTGGACGATCTGGACGCGCTTGTCGCCGACCTGAAAGGGAAGGGTGTGACGTTTCGCAGCGACATCATCGTGACTCCGGTGTGTCGCATGGCAGTGTGCGTGGACAGCGAAGGCAACGCGCTGCTGCTGCACCAGCTCAAGGCGAAGTGAGGCTCGCATGTCCGCGCGTGTTTCCCCGGCAGTGAGCTCATCCCGCGCTCCTGCGGGCAAGCACGTCACCGCAGACGCATCGCCACAGGCGCGCACGAAGCTGGCGCTGGCGTGGCTGCGCGATCACGCCTCGGACGCGCAGCGCGATGGCATGGCGCGATACGCGATTCCGTCCGACCACGCGCTGGGCGTGTCGATGAAGGACATCCAGTCGCTGGCGAAGCAGCTCGGCCGCGATCACGACCTCGCCGCCGCGTTGTGGGATACGGGCGTGTACGAAGCACGCATGCTCGCGGCCTACGTTGAAGATCCGGCGCTGCTCACGCCCGCGCAGATGGATCGCTGGTGTCGCGACTTCGACAACTGGGCCATCTGCGACACGCTGTGCTTCACGTTGTTCGACATGACGCCGCACGCATGGGGCAGGGTCGTGGCGTGGTCATCGCGTCGCGACGAGTTCCAGAAGCGCGCCGCATTCGCGCTGCTCGCCAGCCTCGCGCTCCATGGGCGGGTCGAAGACGATTCCCTGTACGCGGACGGCCTGGCGATCATCGAGCGCGAAGCGCATGACGACCGGAACTTCGTGAAGAAGGGCGTGAACTGGGCGTTGCGTTCCATCGGCCGACGCGCCGATTGGCGTGCCGAAGCCACGGCGGTGGCGAAACGGCTTGCCGCATCGGACGAAGCGAGTGCGCGCTGGATCGGCAAGGACGCACTGCGCGAGTTCGCCAGGACGGCGCCCAAAGCCAGCAAGAAGCCGGCGAAGAAGGCGGCCGGGAAGAAGGCGACGGCGAAGAAGGCAGCCAGCCGCAAGCACCGCGCCGCGGATTGATCCGGATCAAGGGCCCACCCGTGCCCGATTCCTAGACTTCTCCTCCCGCGCAATCGTGCGCACAACCAAGGGGGTCGAACATGAAAACCGCATTGCTGCTGACCGGACTGGCGCTCGCCGGCCTGTCCTCGAACGCATTCGCCGCGAACAACTGCACCGTGAAGCTCGCCGGCAACGACGCGATGCAATACGACGTCAAGACCGCGACGGTGTCGGCGTCGTGCCCGACCATCACCATCGAGCTCACGCACACCGGAAAGATGCCGGTGACGGCGATGGGCCACAACGTCGTCGTCTCGCAGACCGCGCTGTACCAGGCCATAGCCAACGACGGCCTCAAGGCCGGCGCAGCTTCAAACTACGTGCCGAAGAACGACCCGCGCGTGATCGCCTCCACCTCGCTGGTGGGCGGTGGGCAGAGCACGAAGACCACGTTCCCCGGTTCGCGCTTGAAAGCCGGCGGCGACTACGCCTACTTCTGCAGCTTCCCCGGCCACTCCGCGCTGATGCGCGGCAAGCTCATCGTCGTGAAGTAACGACACGCGCTCGAATGTGGCGCGGCGTCGCGCAATGCAACGCCGCGTCTTCGCTTTCCCAGCGTGAAAGACAACGGCGTTCATTTCACCGTCACGACCTTTTCACCGCCACGACACGATGATCCGGTGGCCTGCCGCCGGGGACGCTGCTTCACAAGGCGAGCTCTGCATCTTGCAGGCGACTGCGAGGAAAGCCGTCCGGTGCATCGCTCCGATGCAGGGCTTTTCCCGTGCGCTGTCCGTACCGCCGGTTGTTCCCATGCAGTCATGCAGCAGGAGCGGGGCTTGGAAGCATTCGTGCACGACGTGGTGCGTTTCTACGACGACCTGATCGGCCGCACGCAGGGCACGATGTCGTTCCGCTTCTTCCTGCAACCGGCCATGGGCCTGTTGATGGCCGCGCGTGACGGCTACAAGGATGCGAAGACTGGCCGCCGCCCGTACTTCTGGAAGATCGTCAACGATCCGACGGCGCGGCGTGAATCGCTCCACGAGGGCGTGAAGGCGACCACGCGCATCCTGCTGCTGGGCGTGGTGATGGAGATCATCTACCAGTACAAGGTGCTCGGCACGTTCCATGTGCTCGAGGCGGTCAACGTCATCATCGTGCTGTGTTTCGTTCCCTATCTGCTGCTGCGCGGGCCGATAAACCGGCTCGTCCGCTGGTGGCTATCGCGTGCGCATCGCACGGCCTGACTGGAGACGCGGATGAGCCAGGAGCATGACGGAACCCCGCCGCGGCCCAAGCGCTTCGAGGACACCCAGCTTCCAGCGATTCCCGATGTCGGGCTGCTCGATGCGGACGTCGCCTCGGTAGAGCTGTCGCAACACCGCACGAAGCTGTCGACGCATCGCACGGGGCTTTCGGAACACCGCACCGATCTTTCCGAATTCCGGACCGACCTGTCGACCAACCGCACCGAGATGTCGGCGCGGCGGACCGGGATGTCGTTCCAGCGCACGCGCATGAGCGCCGAGCGCACGCTGATGTCGGTGATCCGCACCGCGCTGTCGCTGATCGGCTTCGGCTTCACCATCTTCCAGGTCTTCACGAAGGCTCGCGACGCGAACCTGCTGAAGATCGGCATCGCCGCACCCAGCAACTTCGGCATGGCGCTGGTGCTGCTTGGCGTGCTGCTGCTCATCGTCGGCATCGTCTACCACGTGAACTTCATGCGCACCCTGCGTGCGCAGCGCAACGCCATGGTCCAGCAGGGGCTGGTGCATGGCGAAAGCGCGTATCCGGTTTCCTACACGCTGCTCACCGCAGGCGCGCTATTGCTGATCGGGCTCTACGCCATCATCAGCATGGTGTTCGACGCGGCGCGCGGCTGACAAAGCGTTCGTTCCCCCACACCACAAGGAGACGCGTCATGGCACAGGCGAAGAAGGCCGCCCGTCCGGCCAAGGTGGCCAAATCCGCACCGCCGTCGCAGCGGTCAGACAAGAGCGCTGGAGGCGGCAGTGCACCACGGAAGGGCGCCGCTCCTTCGCGCGGCGGTGGCGGCGGGAAGCAGCCGAACATCCTGGTGATCTGGGGTGACGACATCGGTATCGCGAATCTGAGCTGTTACACGCACGGACTGATGGGCTACCACACGCCCAACATCGACCGCATCGCCAACGAGGGCATGCGCTTCACCGATTCGTACGGCGAGCAGAGCTGCACGGCGGGACGCTCCTCGTTCATCACCGGCCAGAGCGTGCATCGCACCGGTCTGTCGAAAGTGGGCATTCCGGGTGCGTCGCAGGGCATGGTCGAGTCGGTGGTCACCATCGCGTCGCTGCTCAAGGATCGCGGTTATGCGACGGGGCAGTTCGGCAAGAACCATCTTGGCGACCTCAACCGCTTCCTGCCCACGCTTCACGGATTCGACGAGTTCTTCGGCAACCTCTACCACCTCAATGCCGAGGAAGAGCCGGAGATGGATGGCTATCCGAAGGACCCGCGCTATCGCGAACAGTTCGGCCCGCGCGGCGTGATCCACAGCTGGGCGACCGACAAGGACGACGCGACCACGCACCCGCGCTGGGGCAAGGTGGGCAAGCAGAAGATCAAGGACACCGGTCCGCTCACGCGCAAGCGCATGGAAAGCTGCGACGACGAGTTCGTCGAGGCGGCCACGGACTTCATCCGCCGCCAGAACAAGGCCGACAAGCCGTTCTTCGTGTGGCTCAACACCACGCACATGCATTTCATCACCCACACCAAGCCCGAGAGCCTGGGGCAGGCGGGCGAACATCAGTCGCCGTACCACGACACGATGGTCGACCACGACAAGAACGTGGGGCAGATGCTCGATCTGCTCGACGAACTTGGGCTGGCCGAAGACACGATCGTCATCTATTCCACCGACAACGGCCCGCACATGAACAGCTGGCCGGACGCGGGCATGACACCGTTCCGCAGCGAGAAGAACACCAACTGGGAAGGCGCGTTCCGCATCCCCGAACTCATCCGCTGGCCGGGCCGCATTCCCGCCGGCACGGTGAGCAACGAGATCGTCCAGCACCATGACTGGCTGCCGACATTGCTCGCCGCGGCGGGCGACACGGGCTGCATAGACCGCCTGAAGAAGGGCGCGACCGTCAACGGACGCAAGTACAAGAACCACATCGACGGCTACAACCTGTTGCCGTACCTCACCGGCGAAGTCGATGCCTCGCCGCGCAAGTGGTTCTTCTACTTCAGCGACGACGGCGACATCCTGGGCATACGCTGGCAGAACTGGAAGATCGTCTTCATGGAACAGCGTTGCCGCGGCACGATGCAAGTGTGGGCCGAGCCGTTCACGCCATTGCGCATGCCGAAGATATTCAACTTGCGAATGGATCCCTACGAGCGCGCGGATGTTACGTCGAACACCTACTGGGACTGGATGATCCACAACGCGTTCTGGATCTACGGCGCGATGGCGGCCGCCACGAAGTACATGGAGACGTTCGTGGAGTTCCCGCCAGCGCAGGCGCCGGGCAGTTTCAACCTGGACCAGGCGAAGGAAAAGATGGGCGAGATCAGCAGCAAGTCCAGCTGAGCGCCGGGAGCGTGAAGTAATGGAGCCGTTGCCTTCCTGGAACGACGGCGCGGCGAAGTCGGCGATCGTCGACTTCGTCGCGCGCACCACGCGCGACGGCGGGCCGGACTTCGTTCCGCCTGCCGAACGCATCGCCGTGTTCGACAACGACGGAACGCTGTGGTGCGAGTACCCCCTGCAGGTACAGGTGTTCTTCGCGCTGGCGGAAGTGAAGCGGCTCGTGCAGCAGGATCCATCGTTGCTGAAGAAGCCGGCGTTCAAGGCGATGATCGACGGCGACCTGAAGACGTTGATGTCATTGCCGAAGAAGGACGTCTTCGAGCCCGCGTTCGCCACGCACGCGGGCATGACGGTGGAGGAGTTCCACGCGAACGCGGCGCGCTGGTTGCGCCTGGCGGAGCATCCAAAACTGCAGCGTCGCTTCCTCCAGAACGCTTACGTTCCGCAACGTGAGCTGCTCGAGTTCCTGCGCGCGAACGGATTCAAGAGGTATATCGTCACCGGTGGCGGCGTGGAGTTCGTCCGCGTCGTCGCCGAACAGCTGTACGGGATTCCACCCGAACAGGTCGTCGGTTCCAGCACGAAGATGAAGCTGGAAGAGGTCGATGGCGGCATGGTGCTGCGGAAACTGCCAGAACTGGGCAGCTTCGACGACAGGGACGAGAAAGTGGTCAATATCGCGCTGCACATCGGTCGTCGGCCGGTGTTCGCATTCGGAAATTCCGATGGCGACCTGGCGATGATCCGGTATACGCTTGCAGGCGATGGGCCGCGCATGGCGTGGTATGTGCACCACGACGACGCCGCGCGTGAATTCGCGTACGACCGCGACTTCAAGTTGAGCGCGCTCAGGGAAGGACTCGATCGCGCCGCCGAGCTCGGCATCGGCGTGGTCAGCATGGCGAAAGACTGGAACCGCGTGTTCGCCGACTGAATCGTCGGCACCGCAGACGGAGGCCACGATTGGGCGAGCTCCACGACAACATTCCGTACGACAGCACGCTGCGCGACACCATGGTCCGCATCGATGGCGGCGCATTCACGATGGGATCGGACGCGCATTACCCGGAAGAACGTCCTGCGCACAAAGTGCACGTGGACGGCTTCTGGATCGATCGCCACGCGGTGACCAATCGCGATTTCGCGCGCTTCGTCGAAGCGACGGGCCATGTCACGCAGGCGGAACGTCCGGCCGATCCCGCCGACTATCCCGATGCGGATCCGGCGATGCTGGTGCCGTCGTCGGTGGTATTCGTCCCGCCGCCCGGGCGCGTGGACCTGCGCAATCATTTTCAGTGGTGGCAGTACCTTCCCGGCGCCGACTGGCGGCATCCGCGCGGGGCGGACAGTTCGCTCGAGGGACTGGACGACCATCCCGTCGTGCATGTCGCGTACGCCGATGCGCTTGCGTATGCGCAGTGGATCGGCAAGGACCTGCCGACCGAAGCCGAGTGGGAGTTCGCCGCGAAGGGCGGGCGCGAAGGTACCGAGTTCGCATGGGGCGACGAGCTGGTGCCCGACGGCCGCCACATGGCAAACACCTGGCAGGGCGAGTTTCCGTGGGAACTGCGGCCTGAGGACGGCTTCGCGTGGACCGCGCCGGTGGGTTCGTTCGAACCCAATGGCTACGGCCTGTACGACATGATCGGCAACGTCTGGGAATGGACCGCCGACTGGTATCAGGACCACGCACGCATCCAGCAGCATTCCTGCTGCACGCTCCAGAATCCTCGCGGCGCCGAACGCGATGCGAGCCTTGATCCGCGCGACCCCGCGCGCGTGCCGCGTCGCGTGATGAAGGGCGGCTCGCACCTGTGCGCGCCGAATTACTGCCGTCGTTATCGTCCGGCGGCGCGCATGGCGCAGCCGGTGGACACCTCGACGTGCCACGTCGGATTCCGGCTGGTGGTGCGCGGGTGAGTTGACCACGAGGAGGTCGCATGGAGCAGTGGCTGATCGCCGTATCCGAACCGACCATCCTGGCGATCGACTTCATCGCACTGGCGGTGATCGTCGTCGGCACGCTCATCGCCATCAAGGACGCGATTGCGTTGCTGGTGTCTCAGCGCGAGATCGAGCGCCACGCGCGCCGCCGCCTGTGGATGCACTACTCGCACTGGCTGGTGGCGGGGCTCACGTTCCAGCTGGCGGCGGACATCATCGAATCGTCGATCACGCCCGACTGGGATGGCATCGGGCGATTGGCGGCCGTCGCGGTGATCCGCACGTTCCTGAATTACTTCCTCGAGCGCGACGCGTCGGAGATCCGCGAGCTGGAGCGGACGAACCCGCCCGTGCCCGAATCCGAGAAACCTGCGCCTTGACCGGCGCAGCGCCACGGACAGGCATCACGGTCGCGTAAACTGCGCGGCCCCCCGCTGGAGCCGTGCCATGCCCGTTTCGCCCGCCTGTCCGCAGTGCACCCTGACCAACACCTACGTGGACGGCGCGAACTTCGTCTGCGCCGATTGCGGCTTCGAATGGCCGGTGGAAGGCGAGGGCGGCGCGGCGTCCGGCGTGGTCGTGCGCGACAGCAACGGCAATGCGCTGGCGAACGGCGACACCGTGGTGGTCATCAAGGACCTGAAGGTGAAGGGCTCCTCGATCCCGCTCAAGCAGGGCACGGTCATCAAGAACATCCGCCTCGTCGAGGACGATGCGGAACACATCGAAGGCAACTCGGACAAGATCAAGGGCCTGGTCCTGAAGACGATCTTCCTGCGCAAGGCCTGACGATTGAAGGACGCGCGCCGTCACCGCGCGTTATCGCGGCCGGCGCGAAAGTGGGCGCTTCCGCCATCCGGAGCATCCCATGAGCCAGTACCGCATCGCGTTGCTCGTCGGCAGCCTGCGCCAGGAATCGATCAACCGCCAGCTGGCGAAAGCGCTCGAGAAAATGGCGCCGTCGCCGTTCACGTTCCACGACAGCCGCATCGACGATCTCCCGCTCTACAACCAGGACGACGACAGCCACCAGGCGGCGCCGGTGAAGCGGCTAAAGCAGGAGATCCGCGACGCCGACGGCCTGCTGTTCGTCACGCCGGAATACAACCGCTCGGTGCCGGGCGTGCTGAAGAACGCCATCGACCACGCCTCGCGCCCGTATGGCGACAGCGCGTGGCAGGGCAAGCCGGCGGGCGTGATCGGCGCGTCGATCGGCGCGGCGGGTACCGCGATGTCGCAGCAGCACCTGCGCAACATGCTCGCCTACCTGGACGTGCCGACGATGGGGCAACCGGAGGCCTTCATCCACGTCAAGGAAGGCTTCTTCGACGATGCCGGTAACGTGGCATCCGAAGGCAGCCGCAAGTTCCTGCAGGACTGGATGGACCGGTATGCACGGTGGGTGAAGCTGCACGTGGATGCGGGGCGGAAATAGATCCGTCACCCCGGCAAAGGCCGGGCCCCAGGCGGGCAGCGCTTTCCGTTCGCGGTGACTCGCTCTCAGGACTGACGAGGACGAATGACGTCTCGTGCTTCCGGCGCGACAATGAGGCCACGTTTCCACGACGCCATGCCATGTCGCTGACGCTTCCCTTCGACCTCCCCGAACCCCAGCGCACGGCGCTCGAAGCCGCCTACGCCACGCCGCCGCGTGCATACCACAACTTCGAACACGTGCGTGAAGTGCTGCGGCATTACCACGAGGCGTCGAACGGGCCCGGCTGGACGCAGCCGGCGGAAGTCGCGCTGGCCGTGCTCTACCACGATGCAATCTATGAAGCCGGACGCAAGGACAACGAAACGCGTTCGGCCGAACTGGCGGACGAGCACATCGCGCAGTTCATGCCGCACGGCGCAGTCGACGTCGCGCGCGTGAAGCAGCTCATCGAACTCACCGCGCGCCACGGCGTGCTCGAGCCGAACGATGTCGACGAGGAAGCGGCGCTGTTCCTGGATTGCGACATGGCGATCCTCGGCGCGGAGGCCTCCGTGTTCGATGCCTACGACCGCGGCATCGCTGCCGAATATCGCGCCGTCGTGCCGGGCTGGCTGTTCAAGATCAACCGCAAGCGGTTCCTGAAATCGCTGCTGGGCCGCGAGCGCATCTACCTCACGCCCTTCTTCCATCAACGACTCGATGCGCAGGCGCGCAACAACCTGCGACGCGCGGTGACGACGAAACGTTAGGCATCCGTGATGGCGCGCCTGCAACGGCGTCTAGGATCGAACGTGCCGCAATCCAGTCGCGGCAAGGAGTCGGGCATGGCCTTCCAGATCGCTTCGCCTTCGTTCGAACACAACGCGAAGATTCCCTCGAAATTCACCTGCGAAGGGCAGGACATCTCACCGGAACTGCGCTGGTCGGGCGTTCCGGAAGGCACGCGCAGCCTGGTGCTGATCGTCGAGGATCCCGATGCACCCGATCCCGCCGCGCCCAAGCGCGTGTTCGTGCATTGGGTGCTCTACAACCTGCCGGCCAGTTCGACCGGACTTGCGGAAAGCTTGGCGAGCGATCGCCTACCGTACGGAACGAAGGCCGGGCAGAACGGCTGGCAGCGCGAGGGCTACGGCGGACCGTGTCCGCCGATCGGCCGACATCGCTACTTCTTCAAGCTGTACGCGCTCGACATCGAGCTGCCGGATCTGGGCGACGTCGACAAACTCCGCCTGCTCGAAGCGATGGAAGGCCACGTGATCGAGCAGGCGGAGATGATCGGGACGTACCAGAAAGGCGATGGCGCGCAGGAGGGGTGAGGAGCTGCGTTCCCGCATGCTCCCCACCGCGAATGGTCAGGCGTTGACCGAGGACATTCCCGCCGCCGGATAACGCGTGCCGGCGACCTCGTGCGTCGCGAGCACCTCATCGAGGCGGCGCTGCTCGGCCAGCGTGAAGTCGATGCGTGCCGCGCCGGCGTTCTCGTCCAGTCGCGTCGTGCGGCGCGTACCGGGGATCGGCACGATGTCCGGGCCGCGATGCAGCAGCCACGCCAGCGCCAGTTGCGCGGGCGTCGCATCGCGTTCGCGCGCGAGGTCGGTCACCGCCTGCACGAGGCGCTGGTTCTGGTCGATGTTGCCGTCCTGGAAGCGCGGGTTCTGCCGGCGCCAGTCGTTCTCGGCCAGCGTGCTGGTGTTCTGGATCGCGCCGGTGAGGAAGCCGCGACCAAGCGGGCTGTAGGCGACGAAACCGATGCCCAGCTCGCGGCAGGCGAGCAGCGCGTCGTTCTCGACATCACGCGTCCACAGCGAATATTCGCTCTGCAATGCGGCGATGGGATGCACGGCTGCGGCGCGGCGCACGGTCGCGCCCGACGCTTCCGACAAACCCAGATGACGCACCTTGCCGGCCTCGACCAGGCGCGCCATCGCGCCGACGGTCTCTTCGATTGGCACCTTCGGATCGACGCGGTGCTGGTAGTACAGGTCGATGTGATCCACGCCCAGGCGCTTGAGGCTGGCATCGCACGCGGCGGCCACGTATTCAGGCGAGCCGTCGATGCCGAGGAAGTCGCCATTGGGCGCGCGCACGTTGCCGAACTTGGTGGCCAGCGCGACCTCGTCGCGTCGCGTGCGCAGCACCTTGGCGAGCAGTTCCTCGTTGCGGCCGACGCCATACATGTCGGCGGTGTCGAGGAAATTCACGCCGATGTCTAGCGCGTGGTTCAGAACGGCGAGGTTGTCGGCTTCATCGCTGGGGCCGTAGAAATCAGACATGCCCATGCAGCCCAGGCCGATGGCGGAGACGACCAGGCCCTGGCGGCCAAGTGTGCGACGGGGGAAGGGAACGTTCATGCGACTCTCCTGGTATTCGAAGGCGTGGGGAGGTGGGGGCGTGGGGCACATGCTCCTCCCGGCGGGTCCGCGTGCGTTAGCCCATTGCTCTGCGATCCTTGCCCGATCCTCCGGCAATGTGCGCTGCGTCCTTGGCGCACCGCACGCGCGGCGCATAATCGCGGCGTGCTCATAGCAAGGCGTAGAACCATGAACACGAGAGCCTCGAACGTCATTCCCGCGCCCCACGGAATGGAAGCGCAGCAGGCCGAGCTCGCCGACCGGATTGCCCGAAACATCCCCGGAGACGGACTGCATGAATCCGCCGTGCCGGGCCTGTCGCTGATCCGCGCCAGCGCGCCTTCGCAGCCGCTGCCCACGGTCTACCACCCGAGCCTGTGCGTGGTCGTGCAGGGCAGCAAGCGGGCGTTGCTGGGCGATGAGGTCTTCCACTACGACGCGCTCAACTACCTGGTCGTGTCGATGTCGTTGCCGATTACCGGCCAGATCCTGGACGCCACATCGCAGTCGCCGTACCTGTGCCTGCGCATCGACATCGACACCGCGCTGGTCAACGAGATGCTGCTGCAGATACCGGCCGAACGCACGTCGCGACGCGGCGGCCGTGCGGTGTTCGTCGGTCGCACCAGCCCGACGCTGCTCGACGCCGTGCTGCGCCTGGTGCGCCTGCTCGACACGCCGGAGGAAGCGGCGGTGCTCGCGCCGCTGGCGTCGCGCGAGATCCATTACCGCGTGCTCACCGGCGAACTCGGCGAACGCCTGCGCGAACTGTGCGATGTGGAAGGCCCGTCGCAACGCGTCGCGCGTGCCATCGACCTGATCCGGCAGCGCTATCACGAACCGCTGCGAATCGAGCAGCTCGCTGCCGCCGCGCACATGAGCGCATCCTCGCTGCACGAACGCTTCAAGGCCGCCACCGCAATGACGCCGCTGCAGTACCAGAAGCAGCTGCGCCTGCAGGAAGCGCGGCGCCTGATGCTGGTGGACGGCATCGAAGCGGCGGCCGCGAGCCATCGCGTGGGTTACGAAAGCCCGTCGCAGTTCAGTCGCGAGTACCGGCGCCTGTTCGGCGCGCCGCCGCGTCGCGAGGTCATGGCGATGCGCGGCCCGACCGGCTAGGCTGTCGCCGGGGAAGCAACGCCGCGCACGCGGCAGGGATGCGACGGTGTCGCTGATCGTGGATGTGCTGGAATTCGTGCTGGACTTCGTGACCGACTGGCGGATGTACGTCTCGCTCGCGGCGACGGCGCTGATGGTATGGCTGATCCTCGAGTACGGCCCGCAAAACACGGCGGGCCACGTCATCGCCATCGGCGTGGCGATCGCCGGCTTCGTGCTGGGTTGGCGCTGGTCGCTCGCGGCCGAAGCGCGCTAGACCGGCCGCACGCGCGAGGCCAGCACCGCGCCCAGCAGTGCCAGCATCGCCGAGATCGCGAAGCCGACGAGATACGCCATCGCCGGCGCACGCGTCAGCAGTGCCGCGAACACCGAGCCACCCACAGCCAGCACCGTTGCGGTGAACAGCGCGTCGCACAGATGCAGCGCGGAGGAATTCACGCCCTGTTTGTTCGGCGGCGACAGTTCCAGGATCAGGACCGAAAGCGTCGGGAACAGCAGGCCCATGCCGAACCCGGCGGCGATCCAGCCGACGACGCCCACGCTTACCGGCACCGACGGCGACACGGCGCAGGCGACGCCCGCGATGCCGGTCACGACCATCGACATGCCAATGCGCAGCAACTGCGGCGGCGAGAACGGCTGCGACGACCGGCTGCGATACCACGAACCGAGTGACCAGCCGAGCGCGCCCAGCGTGAGCGCGGCGCCGGCCATCGTCGGCGAGAGGCCGCGTTCGCGCGAAAGCAGCAGCGGGATGAACACCTCCGTGCCGAAGAACGCCCCCGACGCGATGCCGCGCATCATCACCACCGTCGGCAGGCCGCGCGCGGCGCGCAACGTGCCGCGCGGCAGCAGGTGCCACGCGCACAGGATCAGCGCGATCGCCGACACTGCCAGCATCAGCGCGCCGCCGCCATGGTGAAGCTGTCCGGCGTAGTGAAGCGCAAGCGCGCTCAGCGCCGCGCCGATGGCCCACGGCAGACGGTGCGGCTGGACACCTTCGTCGTCGTGCGCATGGCCGTCTGCGGCGCCCAGCCCGCGCACGGCGGGAAGCACAAAGGCGGCCGCCGCCATCGCCAGCAGCGGCACCGAGAGGAACACCCATCGCCAGCCGAGATGTTCGACGAGCGCGCCGGCGATCGTCGGTCCGATCACCGCCGGAACCACCCACGCTGCCGCGAACGACGCGAAAATCCGCGGATGCATCGCCGGCGGATACACGCGGCCAACGGCGACGTACAGCGCCACCGACATCAGGCCGCCGCCGAAACCCTGCACGATGCGGCCGAGTAGCAGGACTTCCATCGACGGCGCGAAGCCGGCGATCAGCAATCCCAGCGAGAACCACACGATGCCGTGCCGCAGCGGCGGTGCCGGCCCGCGCAGGTCGGCCCAGCGTCCGCACGCGACCATGCCGACCACCGACGATGCCAGCGTTCCACCGAAGGCGAGCGCGTAGAGCGGCAGCCCATCCAGCGCCTGCGCGACGGTCGGCATCGCGGTCGCGACGGCAAGCGCTTCGAACGCGTACAGCGCGACGAGCACGATCGCGCCGATCGTGGTGCCGCGGTAACGGCGGTCGAAGAGGCTTCCGGTTTCCTGCGAAGCGCCCGCAACCTCGTCGGTCGATACCGCTTCCTGCGACGGCGACAGCGCCGCGTCGTCCTGACGTCCTTCCATCACAGCGCGAACCCCCGCGTGTCGTACACCATGAGCACCACCTTGCCACGACCGTGGCCATTCTCCACGTCGCGATGCGCCACCGCCGCATAGGCGAGGGGATAGATGTCGCGCACGTGCACGCGCAGATCGCCGGCGTCATGCAGGTCGACCAGCGATTGCAGGCGCTCGCGGCTGCGCTGGCTGCGGATCGCCTGCACGCCCAGTCGCTGCACGTCCTGGAAATCGACCAGCGTGCCGATGCGCGTGGGATCGATGCCCAGTTCGATCGACGCATCCAGCGCGCCGCGACCGCTGCCGTCGAGTGCTGCGTGCAAGCCATTCGGCGCGAGGGCGCGCACGCGTTCGGCCAGGCCCGGCCCGTACTTCACGGGTTCGGCGCCGAGCGCGCGCAGATAGTCATGGTTCTCGCGACTGGCGGTGCCGATGACGTGCGCGCCGCGCAATCTCGCCAGCTGCACGGCCATCGTGCCGACGCCGCCGGCCGCGCCATGCACCAGCACGATGTCGCCGCGACGGATCGCCAGCGCTTCCACCGCCGTGTGCGCGGTCTGGCCGGACGCCGACAACGCGCCGGCGACAGCCCAGGACATCATCAGCGGCTTGCGCACGAGGTGTTCGACCGGGACGACGACGGCTTCGGCATAGGCGTTCGCGGTCGTCCACCCGAGCACTTCGTCGCCGGTAAGCAGCGATGTGACGCCTTCGCCGACCGCATCGACCACGCCGGCGAATTCATTGCCCAGTTGCCGCGGAAACGCCGCCATTCCGATCCCGCGCTGCGCGAACCAGCCGCTGCGCGTGGCGCAATCGGCGGGCTGTACGCCTGCAGCGCGGACGCGCACGCGGACTTCGCCGGGAGCGGGAGCGGGCAGGGGAAGATCGACAAGGCGCAGCACGTCCGCTGCGCCGTATTCATCGAACACCACCGCCTGCATCGTCGGTGCGGGCGCGATCCGTGCGACGTAGCCGTCGCGTGCGTTGCGGGTATCCATGCAATGACTCGGAATTTGACGGGAAGCGGGGACAGCCACGAGGATAGAACCTCAAGTTAAGTTGAGGTCAAGCCGATGGGCAGCGATGAAATTTCCGTGGGCGAGTTGGCCCGCCGCAGCGGCGTCGCGGTGTCGGCACTGCACTTCTACGAGACCAAGGGCCTGATTCACAGTCATCGCAGCGGCGGGAACCAGCGTCGCTACGGTCGCGACACGCTGCGGCGGATCGCGATCATCCGCGCCGCGCAGCGCGTGGGCATGCCGCTGGCGACGATCCACGATGCGCTGGCGAGCCTGCCCGAAGCGCGCACGCCCACGCGCCGCGACTGGTCGCGCCTGTCGAGCGCGTGGCGGGAAGAACTCGATGCCCGCATCCGGGAGCTGATCCGCATGCGCGACACGCTGGACGACTGCATCGGCTGCGGCTGCCTTTCGCTGGACCGCTGCCGGCTGGCCAATCCGGGCGACGTGCTGGGCGGGCAGGGCGCGGGGCCGCAGCGATGGGACGGGGAGCCGTGAATTCGCTTGAGTTCGTGTGACACGGCTGTAACAAATCTCCGCTGCAATCGTGCAAACCGGCGGCCGGCGCCGGACGGATGCACGCGATGAACCTGCTGATGCTGTCGGACGTGTACTTCCCGCGCGTGAACGGGGTGTCCACCTCGATCCGCACCTTCGCCCGCTCGCTGGCGCGCATGGGCCACGCGGTGACGATCGTCGCGCCGGATTACGGTGAAGGCAGCGGGCAGGACCAGCACGACGGGCAGGGCGAATTCGAGGTGATCCGCGTGCCGGCACGGGTGATCTTCTTCGATCCCGAGGACCGCCTGATGCGCGCCGAAGCGGCGCGCCACGTGCGCCGGCAACTCGCCGGGCGGGAGTGGGACGTCATCCATGTCCACACGCCGTTCCGCGCGCATTCGATGGGCGTGCAGCTGTCGCGCGAACTGCGCGTGCCGACGGTGGAGACGTACCACACCTACTTCGAGGAATACGTCGGCCATTACCTGCCGTGGCTGCCAACCGCGCTGGGCCGTTTCGTGGCGCGCGCCGCCTCGCGCAAGCTGTGCCACGGCATCGACCACCTGATCGTGCCGAGCGCGCAGATGGTCGATGTCCTGCAGCGTTACGGCATCACGACCCCGCACACGGTGCTTCCCACGGGCATCGACCTCGCCGAATTCCAGGGCGGCGACGGTGCGGCGTTCAGCGAGAAGCACGGCATCGCGCCGGATCGCCCGACGCTGGTCACCGTGAGCCGGCTGTCGCTGGAAAAGAACATCGCCTTCCTGCTGCGCGTGGTGCAGCGGCTGGTGCGCGAATTCCCCGACCTGCTGTTCCTGATCGCCGGCGAGGGCCCGGACGAACCCCGCCTGCGCCGGCTGGCGAGCGAGCTTCGCATCGAGACGAACGTGCGCTTCTTCGGCAACCTTGACCGCCGCACCGCGCTGCTGGATGCGTACAAGGCCGGCGACGCGTTCGTGTTCGCCTCGCCGACGGAAACGCAGGGGCTGGTGCTGATCGAAGCGATGGCGCTGGGCGTGCCGATCGTGTCGACGGCGGTGATGGGCACGGCGATGGTGTTGCGCGACACGCACAGCGCGATGATCGCGCCCGAAGACATCGACGCCTTCGCCGAACAGACCGCGCAGGTGCTGCGTTCGCCCGAGCTGCGCGCGCGCCTGGCTGCGGCCGGCCCGAACGACGCGCGCCGTTGGAGTTCGGAGTCGCTGATGCGACAGGTCGAATCGCTGTATGGCTCGCTGGCGCAGGAACGGGGCGGACTCGCGGCGACGACCTGAAACGGCGCGGGATGACACGGCGGGCACGGGCCGGCCGTGTAACATCGCCGCATCCCCAATCCGGAAGTCCCCATGACCCTGTCCCTCCACGACGCCAGCGTTCCCGTGTTCCGCCACATGCTCGGCGCGCTCGACGGCGTCCTCGCCAAGAGCGAGGCGCATGCGAAGGCGCAGGGCTACGACCCCGACGTGCTGCTGCACACGCGCCTGTTCCCGGACATGCTTCCGTTGACGCGCCAGGTGCAGATCGCCTGCGATTTCGCCAAGAGCGTCAGCGCCCGCCTGGCCGATGTCGAAGTGCCGTCCATTGCCGACGAGGAGCGCACGTTCGCTGAACTTCGCCAGCGCATCGCGCACACGCTCGCATTCGTGGAAGGTCTGGACGCCGTGTTGTTCGAAGGCGCCGGCGAGCGCGAGATCGTGCTGCGCCCGGGCACGCCGAAGGAGCGCCGCTTCGACGGCCGCGCTTACCTGCTGCAGTACGGCCTGCCGCAGTTCTTCTTCCATGTGACCACCGCCTATGCGCTGGTGCGCCACAACGGTGTGCCGGTAGGCAAGCTGGATTACATGGGAGCGCGATGATGTCCGACGTCCCGGCCGTTGCGCAGGCGCGGGTCACCGCGGCCCGCACGCGCACGATCGGGACATGGGCGCTGTCCGGCGTGGCGGTGTTCGCGACGGTCGCCATCGCGATGCAGTTCCTGCGCACGGACCTGGAGTTCGAGCGCGCAACGCTGAGCTTCTACCTGCTCGGCCCGCTCGGGGTATGGCTGCAACTGGCCTATCTCGGGCTGGCGATGAGCCTGGCGCTGGTGGGTGCCGGCTACTACGGCGCTGCATCGCGACAGGACCGCAGTCCTGTGGCGTTGTCGCTGTTCCTGATCGCCGCCATCGCGCTGGCCGTCACCGCATGGGCCGAAACCGATCGCGGCGGTGCGACCACGCTGACGACCGCGGGGGCCATCCACGCGGTCTCCGCGCCGCTCGCGTTCCTCGGCACGACGCTGGGCATGCTGCTGCAAAGCTGGGTGCTGCGGCGCGATCCGCGTTGGCGCGGGTACTTCGCGCTGGCGTTCGGGTTGGCGGTGTTGTGTTTCGTCGCCCTGTGGCTGCACGGCCTCTGGCGCGAGCTGCCGCGCGGGCTCAGCCAGAAGGCGGTGATCGCGATGATCCTGGTCTGGCTGGCCCTTGCCGCGCACTGGTTGCGCCGGACGCCTCCTGCGCTTCATTACTAATCAACGAGTTACGGCGTAAACTTCAAGTGACCTTCGCGCCTTACAATAGGCGCATGCTCAATATCGCCGCCTACCACTTCGTTTCCATCGACCAGCCGGCCGAACTCGCGCAGACCCTGCACGAGCGCGCCGAAGCCGCAGAACTGCGCGGCACGATCCTGGTCGCGGGCGAAGGCATCAATCTGTTCCTCGCCGGCGAGGACATCGCGCTGGAAGGGTTCCTCGACGCATTGCGCGAGGACGCGCGCTTCGCCGACCTCATCGTGAAGGCCAGCCACAGCCGCGCCCAGCCGTTCGGTCGCCTCAAGACGAAAGTGAAGCCGGAGATCATCAGCTTCCGCCGCGACAACGCGTCGCCCTTGTCCGATGGGCGCGCGCCTATCGTCGACGCGCACACGCTGGCGCGCTGGCTCGACCAGGGCTTCGACGATGCGGGCAAGCCGGTGGTGATGCTCGATACGCGCAATCGCGAAGAGTTCGGCTACGGTACGTTCACGGGGGCATTGACCCTGCCCATCGACAATTTCACCGACCTCCCGGCCGCGCTGGAACCGCATCGCGATGCACTGCGCGACGTCACCGTGGTCAGCTTCTGCACCGGCGGCATCCGTTGCGAAAAGGCTGCCGTGTGGATGCAGGGCGACGGAATGCATAACGTGTTGCAGCTCGATGGCGGCATCCTGGGTTACTTTGAGCAGGTCGGCGGCCGACATTACGATGGCCGCTGCTTCGTGTTCGACGGGCGTGTGGCCCTCGACCCGCAACTGCAACCGCTCGTGGATGAAGCCGCCTGAGGCGGCACGGACTTCCCCCGCCGCGTCCACGACCCCGCAAGGAGCCCCGATCTGTGAGCAAGGCGATGACGACATCCGGTTCGACGTGGACGACCCCCTTCGTGGCGGCGTTGCTGATCGCAGGCCTTGCGGCCTGCCAGCCGGAGCAGCCGGTCAACACCGCGCCGCCGGAAGCGATCACCGCGCCGGCGCCTTCCGCCAACCCGCAACCGGACGTCAACGCCAAGCCGGTCGAACGCGCCGCGCCGCCGATGATCAGGCCGGTCGCTCTGGGCGAATTCGACCCGGGCAACCCGGTCGCCACCGCGGTCACCGGCAAGCTGTCGCTGGAAGACACGGTGATCAAGGGCGAGAACGGCGCGAGCTTCACCACCGAGCGCGTCGCGCTGGTGAGCGGAGGCGATCAGTACTCGGCCGGCGCGACCTACGCGCAGGCGATGGTGGTCGACGCGTCGCAGCCGATTGAACTTCGCCGCGTACTTGAAGAAACCCCGCCGACGCAGTCGCCCGCCAACGCCATGTGCGGCGGCAACCGCACCGGTTTCATCGCGCTGGCGAAGGTCGAGGACACGACCGGCGAGACGCTCAAGCTCATCGCGCTGAAGGGCACCGACCTGCCGGCCGCTTCCGCCACTGGCGTGGAGTTGTGCGCGAGCACGCAGTACTTCCCGATTGCCGGTGGTGGCGATGGGGAAGGGAAGAAGGTCGCGAAGCGCTGAGGCGCTTGCGCCCCTTCTCCCAACGCGAGAGGGGTTGGGGCGAGCGGTGCAAAGTCGATGTCGCCGGGTTGAGGTTTGGTAGCCCGGGTAAGCGCAGCGCACCCGGGACCTGTCACCGCTGATCCCCGGGTGCGCTGCGCTTACCCGGGCTACAAGGCGCATGCTCAACTCAATACGGGTTCCAGGTTTCGCTGGAATGACGGTGGATGTGGTGACGGGTCAGGAACGCCGCTGCAACCACGCCACCGCCCCGCGCCCCGCACGCACGCCGCTCGCATAGCACGCCGTGAGCAGGTAGCCGCCCGTCGGCGCTTCCCAGTCGAGCATCTCGCCCGCGCAGAACACGCCGGGAATCGCATCGAGCATCAGCGTGTCGGCATCCAGTGTTTCCAGTCGAACACCGCCGGCGCTGCTGATCGCCTCCGCGATCGGCCGCGCGCGCAGCAATCGCAACGGCAGGCGCTTGATCGTGCGCGAAAGCAGCTGCGTGTCGTGCATCGCGTCCTTGCCCAGCACCTCGTACAGCAGCGCGACCTTCACGCCGGTCAGGCCGGTCTGGCGTCGCAGGTGTTCGGTCAGGCTTCGGCCACCGCGCGGTTTTTCGAGATCGGCGCGCAATCGATGCAGTTCGCGCCCGGGCGCGAGATCCAGTTCCAGCGTCGCCTCGCCATGCGCCGCGATCGCATCGCGCAACGTGGCCGAGAGTGCGTAGACCAGGCTGCCTTCGATGCCGGTCTGCGTGACCACGCATTCGCCCTGCAATTCGTGCGGCTTTCCCGCCGCATCGTGCCAATGTGCGACCACCGGCTTCAGCGGCGCGCCGGCATTGCGACTGGCGAAGTGTTCACTCCAGCCGATGTCAAAGCCGCAGTTGGACGGCTGCAACGGCGCGACATCGACATCGCGCGATCGCAACGCCGATACCCATGCACCGTCCGAGCCCAGCTCCGGCCAGCTCCCGCCGCCGAGCGCGAGCACCGTGGCATCTGCGCGCACAGTGATCTCACCTTCCGGCGTGGCGAAGCGCAGCGCGCCGTCGTCGTCCCAGCCCAGCCAGCGATGCTGCACATGGAAGCGCACGCCGTTCTCGCGCAACCGCTTCACCCAGCCGCGCAGCAGCGGCGCGGCTTTGCGGTCGCTCGGGAAAACACGGCCCGAAGTGCCGACGTAGGTTTCGATGCCGAAGCCGCGCGCCCACTCCCGCAGCGCGTCCGCATCGAAATCGTCCAGCCACGCAGCGACCTGGCGCGCCCGCGCGCCGTAACGCGCATCGAACGCAGGACGCGGTTCGCCATGCGTGAGGTTGAGGCCGCCCTTGCCGGCGATCAGGAACTTGCGCCCGACCGAGCCCTTGGCTTCGAACACATCCACCTCCACGCCGGCCCCGCGCGCGACCTCGGCCGCCATCAGGCCGGCGGGGCCGCCGCCGACGATGGCCAGGCGCGTATGGAGCTGCGGGGAAGGGGGCATGCGGGGCGGGGCGGACGGGGCAGGCAATTATGCCTGTGCGATTCCTCCATTCCGGGCTGGAACAGGCGCCATGAGGCCAGATCCGCGCAATTCGCCGCACCGCAAAGCAGGTATCTTCGACCGCTCACGCCGCAGGAGCCGCTCCGCCCATGCATCACCGCACCGTTTCCGCCGCCTTGGCACTCCTCATCGCAACGGGCGCCGCGCACGCCGGCGACGCCGGGTTGCCGCCGCAACTGCAGGATTTCGACGCCTACGTCGAAGGCGTGCGCAAGCAGTTCGACGTGCCGGGCATCGCGGTCGCCGTCGTGAAGGACGGACAGGTGGTGCTCGAACGCGGCTTCGGCGTGCGCGAGATGGGCAAGCCGGCGCAGGTCGATGCGAACACGCTGTTCGCCATCGCTTCCAACACGAAGGCGTTCACCGCCGCGTCGCTGTCGATCCTCGCCGACGAAGGCAAGCTGAGCCTGGACGATCGCGTCATCGACCATCTGCCGTGGTTCCGCATGTCCGACACTTACATCACGCAGGAAATGCGCGTACGCGACCTGCTCGCGCACCGCAGCGGCCTGGGCCTGGGTGCGGGCGACCTGCTGTACTGGCCGGGCACGGATTACACGACCGGAGACGTCGCGCGTCGCCTGAAGGACGTGCCGCTCAGCGGCAGCTTCCGCGGCCAGTATGCGTACGACAACATCCTCTACGGCGTGGCGCAGCTGGTGATCGAACAAGCCAGCGGCCAGAGCTACGCGCAGTTCCTGCAGCAGCGCATCTTCGCGCCGCTGGGCATGCGCGAGACTCGCTTCAACAGCGATGCGCTGCGTCCGCGCGACAACGTCGCCACCGGCCACGCGAAGGCCGATTTCAAGGACCTGCAACCTGCGCCGCGCATGACCTGGCACAACGTATCGGGCGCGGGCGGGTTGTATTCCAGCGTGCACGACATGAGCCGCTGGGTGAACATGCAGCTGGCCGGCGGCACGTTCACCGACGCGAAGGGCACGCAGCAACGCCTGTTCTCGGAAGAGCGCCAGCAGGAGATGTGGTCGGTGATCACCCCGATCACGATCCCCAAGCCGCTCGTGCCGGAGCTTGAAGCGGCCAGGCCGAACTTCCTGGGTTATGGCGAAGGCTGGCAGCTGTCGGACTATCGCGGTCGCAAGGTCGTCTCGCACACCGGCGGCTGGCCGGGCATGGTGTCGCGTGTGACGATGGTGCCGCAGCAGAAGCTGGGCGTGATCGTGCTGACCAACGCCGAGGTTGGCGGTGCGTTCAACGCGGTGACGATGCGTGTGCTCGATGCGTTCGCCGACGCGCCGCGCACCGACTGGACCGCCGCCTACGCCGCCGCGCTCGCCAAGCAGAAGGACAAGTCCGCCGAAGACTGGCGCAAGCATGTCGAAGCGCGAGCGGCCGATGCGCCGCCGTCGCGCCCGCTGTCGGCCTATGCGCGCACGTACCGCGATCCGTGGTACGGCGACATCGTCGTCGAACAGGGCAAGGACGGGCTGGTGATGCGCTTCTCGCGAACGCCGGACCTCGTCGGCCGGATGGAGCCGTGGCAGCACGACACCTTCATCGTGCGCTGGAACGAACGCTGGCTCAATGCGGACGCGTTCGTGACCTTCGCGCTCGACGCCGATGGCGAAGTGCGTGAGGCGCGGATGGAAGCGATCTCGCCACTGACGGATTTCAGCTTCGATTTCCAGGACCTGCGCCTGAAGCCGGTCGACGAGAAGAAGCCGAAGTCGTGATCGTCACAGCGCCCACCAGGCGACCGTAGCGCCGACGCACCACGCCACCACCCACAGCGCGCCCACGCGCAGGCGCAGCAGAAGCGCGAAGGCGACCAGCACGACGAGAACATCGCGCCACGACGCGATGCCCTGTGTCCATACGGGGTTGTAGAACGCCGCGGCAAGAAGTCCGACGACGGCAGCATTGACGCCCGCGAGCATCGGCATCGCGCCGCGCGTCGACTCCACGCGCTGCCAGAAGGGCAGCGCCGCCGCGAGCAGAAGGAAACCCGGAAGGAAGATGGCCAGCACCGCCACGCTCGCCGAGGCGGCCGGTGGCCAGCCCATCGGCACGACGGCGCCGAGGTACGCGGCGATGGAGAACATCGGCCCCGGCACCGCCTGTGCCGCGCCGTATCCGGCGAGGAAGGTGCCCGCCGTGAGCCAGCCGGTCTCGACCAGCGCCTCCTGCAGCAGGGGCAGCACGACGTGTCCGCCGCCGAACACGAGCGCGCCTGCGCGATAGAACGCCGCCGCCATCGCGCCAGCGGAGGGTTCATTCGAAGGCCACGCCAGCGCGGCGACGAGCGCGCAGGCGAACATCAAGAGGAACGTGATCGCGATGCCGTGCCCGTACCCGAGCACCAGTGGCGCCTGCAGGGTCGCCCGCGTTGCGACCCGCCCGCACAACAACGCGCCGAACGCCGCGCCCATCACGATCGCGAGCAGCTGCGCCCATGCCGTGCCGACACCGATCACGAAGGCGCAGGCGACCACCGCGATGGTGATGCGCCGCAGGTCCGGTGTCATCTGCCGGGCCATCCCAAGCAGTCCGTGCGCGACCACCGCCACCGCGACGAGCTTCAATCCATGCACGACCGCCGCGCCGAGTCCGCGATCCAGGCGCGCCGATGCCGACGCGAAGGCGAACATCAACAGCGCCGAGGGCAGGGTGAAACCGAGGAACGCCGCCAGCGCCCCGCGCCAGCCCGCGCGTAGCAGGCCGATCGCGAACCCCATCTGGCTGCTGGCCGGGCCGGGCAGGACCTGGCAGATCGCTAGCAACTGCGCATAACGCGCGTCGTCGATCCATTGGCGGCGCACGACGAATTCCTCGCGGAAATAGCCCAGATGTGCGATCGGCCCACCGAACGAGGTCAGGCCAAGGCGCAGGAACGCGCGGAACACGTCCAGGGCGGAGACCGTTTCGATGGCGTCGAGTCCGGATAGGAAGCCGTGGCGAGTATGCCGCCTGGGCCTTCCACTTCCGTTGACACCGTGCGCAGCATGATGGGACCCCGCCAGGAGGAGCAGACCATGCAGCAAGGCACGAATCCGCAATGGTGGCAGGACACGCAGGACATCCCGACGATCGTGCGGGCGATCTACGAGTGCATCTCCGGCCCGGCCGGCGCGCCGCGCGACTGGGCACGCTTCCGCTTCCTCCAGCATCCGCAGGCGCGCAGCCTGCGCACGGTGGTCGAAGGCGACGGAAGCACGCGCGCGATGGTGTTCGACGTGGAGAGCTACATTGTCGACGTCGCGCCTTTCTTTGCCGCGAATGGTTTTTTCGAGGTGGAGATCGACCAGCGCGTGGAGCGCTTCGGCCAGGTCGCGCATGTGTGGAGCCGCTACGAGGCGCGCGAATCGCTGGAATCGCCGGTGATCAAGCGCGGCGCCAACAGCATCCAGCTGTGCTTCGAACACGGCCGCTGGTGGGTCTTCAGCACGGTGTGGGACAACGAGCGCGAGGGCGTCGCGTTCGATCTGTGGTGAGGCCTCACGCGGTAATGTCGCGGCGCGTGCAATGCTGAACGCGCAGGGATGGAACGCCGCGCGACTGGCAAAACGCGCGTCCGCCCCCAGTACGAAGGCTCGCCGCCAAGGAGCGCCTGCATGATTCCGATGTCCGTCCTCGACCTTGCCCCTATCACCGAGGGCAGCGACGCAGCGCAAGCGTTCGCCAACACGCTCGATCTGGCGCGCCATGCCGAGCGCCTGGGCTTCCATCGCTACTGGCTGGCCGAACACCACAACATGCCCGGCATCGCCAGCGCAGCGACGGCGGTGCTGATCGGCCACATCGCCGGCGGCACGAGCACCATCCGCGTCGGCGCCGGCGGCGTCATGCTCCCCAACCACGCGCCGCTGCAGGTGGCCGAGCAGTTCGGCACGCTGGCATCGCTGTATCCGGGGCGCATCGACCTCGGCCTGGGCCGCGCGCCTGGTACCGACCATGCGACCGCGCATGCGCTGCGTCGTTACTTCGAAGCGGCCGACATGTTCGCGCAGGACGTAGTGGAACTGCTGCACTACTTCGAACCCGTGCAGGCCACGCAGGCCGTGCGCGCGGTGCCCGGTGCCGGGCTGGATGTGCCGGTCTGGCTGCTGGGCTCAAGCCTGTTTTCGGCGCGACTGGCCGCGCAGCTGGGCCTTCCGTTCGCGTTCGCATCTCACTTCGCGCCCGACGCGATGGATCACGCGCTCACGATGTACCGCCGCGAGTTCAAACCGTCCAAGCGCCTGCAGCAGCCGCATTCGATGCTGGCGCTGAACGTCGTCGGCGCGCAGAGCAACGCCGAGGCGCAGCGCTTGTTCACCACGTTGCAGCAGTCGTTCGTGAACCTTCGTCGCGGCCGGCCGGGGTTGATCCCGCCGCCGATCGACGACATCGAAGGCTTCTGGACGCCGCTGGAAAAAAGCGGCGTGGCGCAGGCGCTGGCGTGTTCGGTCGTCGGCGATGCGGACACGGTGCGCGAAGGCATCGCGGCGTTCATCGAACGCCACAAGCCCGACGAACTGCTGATCACCGCGAACGTGTTCGACCACGCCGCACGCGTGCGTTCGTTCGAGATCGCGGCCGAAGCGTGCCGCGACCTCGCATGATCCGTCGCGCTCAGTGCGTGCGCACGTCGAGCAGTTCCACTTCGAATATGAGTGAGCCGTTGGGCGGAATCACGCCGCCGGCGCCCTTGCGGCCGTAGCCGTACTCGGCGGGAATCATCAGCACGCGCTTGCCGCCCACGCGCATGCCGGCGACGCCTTCGTCCCAGCCGCGGATGACACGCCCGGCACCGAGCAGGAAGGTGAAGGGCTCGTTGCGATCGCGCGAGCTGTCGAACTTCTCGCCGCGCCCGTCGGGCTTGGCCTTGTCGTAGTTCCAGCCGGTGTAGTGCACGGTGACGTCCATGCCGGATGCCGCGACAGCACCGGTGCCGACCTGCTGGTCGACGATTTCGAACTTCGGAATTACGCCGCCGGGCGGCGGGCCGGGATCGGCGCAGGCAGCGAGCAGGGCGGTAGTGGCAAGAGCGGCGAGGGCGGTTCGGATGCGCTGGGGAATGTTCATGCGCGAAGCGTAGGGGAGATGCGAGGGCGCGTCATGTGTCTGGCGCGCCCGGTTACGCCTGGCCCTGCAGGCAGACGGATGCGCGTGACATCACACCGCCGCCCTTCTGCTGTCATCCCCGCCTTCGCGGGGATGACACTTCTGGACTGCCAACGGCAGCCTCACGTCACGCCGGAATCCGCTTCTCGTATTCCGCATTGATCGGCGCAAGCGTCGCCCAGAATCCCGCCGGGGTGCGTCCCGCAAGACGATCGGCGAGGATGCCCAGGTGCGTGTGCCAGCCGCCGGAAACGCTGACCATGCCGTTGCGGGTCGCAAGGCGGCTGTGCGTCAACACCAGCTGCACGTCTTCGCCCTTCGGCGCGAGTTCCATGCGCACCTGCGAGTCGCCGCCGTCAGACTCATCCCAGGTAAACACCAGCAGGCGCGGCGGATCGCATTCCACCACGTGTCCGTGCGAACGCAGTTCGCCTCCGTATTTCTCGAACTTGGCCGGCGGTGCGACATCGTTGTCGGTGAGTTGGTTGTTGTGGAAAACCAGTTCGACCTCGCCACCGGGGCGCAGGTCCATCTCGCCGCGCGCCAGCCAGGTGCCGCGCTTTTCCGATTCGGTGAGGTAGGCCCAGACGCGTTCGATCGGGCCGGGGAGGAGACGTTCGATGCGCACGGTATCGGGCGCGGTGACGATGCCGAAGTCGTTCATGGGTGAGGCTCCTTCACGTGGGGGAAGCGTTGTCGAGGTGCCGTGCGAGCGATGCGGGGATCGTCGTCCAGCCGTGTTCGGTGCGGTCGGCGTACTGCGCATGTCCGGCCGCTATTTCGTGGGTGGGGGTGGACACGCAGCCATCGCCATCGCGCGCGATGTCCACGGTGATGCGGCGGCCGACGCTTGCGATGACGGCCTTCACCGCTTGCTCCGGCTCGAACGCGAAGGCTTGGCGACTGCCGGCTTTCGGGGCGGCGCCTTGCGCGCGGCGTTCTCGCGATCCTCGGTACGCAGCAGCGATTCGAGGGTATCCAGCCGCTGGTTCCAGAACTGCTCGTATTGGCGCATCCATTCCATGCCGGCGTGTAGCGGACGAGCATCGAGCCGGCACACATGCGTGCGTCCCTGGACTTCACGCTGCACGATGCCGGCGCCTTCCAGCACCTTGATGTGCTTGGATGCGGCGGCAAGCGAGATCTCGAACGGCTCGGCCAGTTCGCCCACGCTGCGCGGCTGGCGCGAGAGGTTGCGGACCATCGCGCGTCGCGTCGGGTCGGCGAGGGCGCGGAATACGGCGTCGAGACGATCGGAGTTAGATTCAACCATGTGGTTGAATATCTGCGCAGCGCTTTCGATTGTCAACCATAAGGTTGAATGTTCTGACGAACGGCAGGACGGCTGCCCATGGCCTGCGTCGACGGCCGTTCACGTTCGAATGGACACAGGGGAGTCACGCCCAGGGAACCGGACGATGCCGCACACGATCAAGCCCGCGCCGGAGCGCCACTTCGGCAAGTACCGCGGGGTGGTGGTCGACAACATCGATCCCCTCCAGCTGGCGCGCGTGCTCGTGCAGGTGCCCAAGGTGTTCAACGGCGATACGCGCTGGGCGATGCCCTGCGTGCCGGTCGCCGGGCACCAGAGCGGCATGTTCCTGCTGCCGCCGGTCGGCGCGCCGGTGTGGGTGGAATTCGAGCAGGGCGATGCCGAACTGCCGATCTGGGTCGGCGGCTACTGGGTCGATGCGGCGGAGCTTCCATCGCTGGCGCAGGCCGGACAGGCGGTCGCTTCGGCCCTCGTACTGCAGACGCCGGGGCGCAATGCGTTGACGGTATCGGACGTGCCCGGTCCCGAGGGCGGCGTCCTGCTGCGATCGCAGGCCGGCGCGTCGATCGCCGTCAACGATGCGGGCATCACCATCAGCAACGGTCGCGGCGCGAGCATCGTGCTGGCCGGGTCGATGGTCACGATCAACGACGGCGCGCTGACGGTGGTCTGACATGGGCGGCCTGATCCTGCATCTGGGCGCGAGCGTGACGTGTTCGCACGGTGGACCGGCCGTGCCGACGGTGCCGTACTCGCGCGTCACGTTGGCCGGCCATCCGGTGGTGACGGTGGCCGCGCCGTACCAGATCGCCCACTGCAACCTGCCCGCACCGGCTGAAGCATTGCGCTGCACGGGCGGCCAGTGGTTGCAGGGCAGCACGCGCGTGTTCGCGGGCGGGCGGGCGCTGGTACTCGACAGCAGTCCGTCAATGTGCGTGCCCAATGGTTCGGCGATGCTGGTGCTGGAGTGCCAGACGCGGGTCAACGCGGTGTAGCGCTCCGGAAACTTCGCTGCGAACGACGCGGCGAATTCCGACATCGATTCGCGCAATGGTTTCCCATGACGTGGCGTGCTTTCCCACACGTCGAGCTTTCTTCCGCGCTTAGCCTGTCTTCGTCAACGAGGGCAGGCTGGATATGTGCATACGATGGCTGGTGGTGGTTGCGTTGTGGGGTTCGCACGTTGCGGCACAGGGCGTGCACAAGTGCGTGACGCCAGGCCGCGCGGTGAGCTACCAGAGCGAGCCGTGCGAGCGAGGCTCACGCGATGCCGCCAACTGGGAAGCGCCGCGGAATCCGCCGCCTTCGGGCGTGCGCCAGATTGCATCCTCGCCACAACCCGAACGCGAGCGTCGAGCAGAACATCGTTCCGCCCGAACGGGTACCGCGCACGTGGTCTACAGCGCCCCGAAGCCATCGGCCTGCGAACTGGCGAAGGCCAATCGCGACAGCACGCTGGAACGCGTTGGACTCAAGCGTACCTTCGACCTGCTCAGCCGCCTGGACGAACAGGTACGCAACGCATGCAGATGACCTCAGAACTGCAGCTGCACGCGCATCAGAAGCAGACGCGGGTCATCGTTCACGCCGCGACGGCGGCTGTCTGCCACCACGTAGTTCGCCATGACGCGCGCATAGGGATTCACGTACCAGGTCGCACCGACGTTCCAATCGGCCTGCACGCCGCCTTGCGACGCCGCCGAATCCAGGTCGAGCATGCTGTATCGGACGACGAGTTCCCACGCCATCGCATCGCCCAGCGTCGGCGACGTCACGGTGCCGGCCTTGTAGTTGCGACGATGTCCGGTGGGCGACCAGCTGGCGAGCACATATCCGCCGGTGCCGCGCAGATCCGCGGCGCCGTCACGCTGCGAGTGGACCGCCGCGGCCTCGGCCTGCATCGACCACGGACCGGCGATCCACACGGCTTCCAATCCAGCGCGGGTCGTGCGTTCGACATCGTCCAGCGTGCCGGTGTCGACCAGGCTCGATGTGGCCAGCGCGGCTTCGGGCTTGCTGGAGAAGCGCGCGGTCTCGCTGTCGGGCGAGTCCAACGATGCACCGATGCCCAGGTGAAGGAGGTCGTCGCCGAAGTGCAACGCGCGAGATGCACGCACAGCCGCGCCGATGCCTTCGTTCTTGCCGTCCAGTCGCTTGCCGAAGACAGCGGCGTTGACGGCGTGGTCGGCATCGGACCATGCATAGCCCAGACCGATGCGCCGCCCGATCGCGAACGAACCCAGCAGCGAGGCTTCCATCATCGGCGTCTGCCGGGAGCTGGTCGCGTCTTCCATCAGGAACGGCTGCTTGAACTGCCCCAGCCGCAACACATGGCCCTTGGCGGGCGTGAACTGCAGGAAGGCGTCGGGGGTCGAGCGCTCGGTGAACTCGTGCTCGACGTTCAGCTGCCAACGGTCGCCCGCCTTGGCCACGAAGCCCAGTCGCGCCGAGCGCACCTTTTCGACGTCTTCGAATGGCTTGACGTCCGGATGCGCATCGACGCCGTCGTAATACACCACGCCCGTGGGCTTGAAGGAGACCGGGCCCGCATGCGCGAGGAGCGGAAGGAAGGTTGCGGCCAGCGTGAGGGCCAGCCGTCGAATGCAGGGTTGCGACATCGGGGAGCCATTGGAAACAGCGCCGCGAATGCGGCACCGGAGGTGACGGGGCGTGCGACGCCCGCGGGAAGCGGGCGCGCACGGCACTACGGATGCATCAGCGAACGGGCGGGATCAGAATTCCTGCCAATCCGAACTCGTCGCCGCTGCGGCTGCTCCGCGGACCTTGCGCGGAGGGACCGCGGGGCGCGCTGCGGTCTTCGCGGGCGCCTTTGCCTTGCCCGCGCGGGAGGCCGCCGGCAGGTCATGGACCGCACTGCGAGTGGGCTGTGCGGCGGCGTGCGTGGCGTTCGCGGTACGGAACACGGCGACGGTCTGCACCAGGTGCTCGGATTGCTGCTCCAGGCTGCGCGCGGCGGCGGACGCTTCCTCCACCAGCGCGGCGTTCTGCTGCGTGCCTTCGTCCATCTGCGTGATGGCCTGGTTGATCTGCTCGATGCCGGCCGACTGCTCCTGCGAGGCGGCCGTGATGTCGGCGATGATGTCCGTCACCTTGCGCACGCTGCTGACGATGTCTTCCATCGTCTTGCCGGCCTGGTCGACCAGCTGGCTGCCTTCCTCGACCTTCACGACCGAGTCGGTGATCAGCTGCTTGATCTCCTTGGCCGCATTCGCCGAACGCTGCGCCAGCGAGCGAACTTCCGCTGCGACCACCGCGAACCCGCGCCCCTGTTCGCCGGCGCGCGCGGCTTCCACCGCTGCGTTCAATGCCAGGATGTTGGTCTGGAACGCGATCCCGTCGATCACGCCGATGATGTCGGCGATCTTCTTCGAAGACTGGTTGATGGCCTCCATCGTGTGAACCACGTCACCCACGACAGCACCGCCCTGGCCGGCGACTTCCGCCGCGCTTTGCGCAAGCTGGTTCGCCTGGCGCGCGTTGTCGGCGTTCTGCCGCACGGTGCTGGTGAGCTCTTCCATCGACGAGGCCGTTTCTTCCAGCGAAGCCGCCTGCGATTCGGTGCGCTGCGACAGGTCGTTGTTGCCGGCCGCGATCTCGGCCGCCGCCGAGCTGATGGCGTCCGAACCCTGGCGGATCTGGCCGACGATCTCCGACAGCTTGTCCACGGTGCGGTTGGCATCGTTGGCGAGGCGGCCGAACTGACCCGGCAATTCCACGTCCACGCGACGGTTGAGGTCGCCGTCGGCTACCGAAGAAAGCAGCGTGCCGACCTCGTTGAGCCCGTTGTCCGCAGTCGCCATCAGCTGGTTCAGGGAGTTCACCACGTCGCGGTATACGAACTGGAAGCGCGCCGCGTCGCCGCGACGGCTGAAATCGCCGGCGACGGCCGAGTCGACCAGCGTCTTGATCTCGGCGTTGATTGCATTCATGCCGCCCTTCACGGAATCCACCGCATCTGTGATGCGCGCCTTCTGGGCCGGCAAACGGTCCATGTCCTGGGACAGGTCGCCGCGCGCATAGGCCGCCACGATGCCGATCGCGCGGGCATTGAGCTGGATATGCGAATCCACCAGTGCATTGATCCCGTCCGCCATCTGGCCGTAGGCGCCGGGAAGATCGCGGCTGTCGATGCGGAAATCGATCTCACCTTCGTCGTGGCGACGCGCAATGTCACCCTGGGCCTGCGCGAAACGCTGCAATGTCAGCTGCATCTGGCTCATGCTGCGCAGCAACTGGCCGGCTTCATCCTCGCTGTCGATCACGATCCGTTCGTCGATGCGACCAGCGGCAATGCCCTGGGCGACACCCGTGGCACGTTGCAGCGGACGGGAGATCATCCGCGCAAGCACGAAGCCCAGGCCGGCGCCCAGCAGTACCAGCGCGACGATGCCCAGGGCGATGCTCAGCACGGTGCGTTGGTAGGCAGCTTCCGACGCGGTGACCATGCCCTCCAGTGCCTTGGCGTTGTGGTCGGTCAGCGCGGTGAGCGAAGCGAAGAGCTTCCGTCGGGCCGGGCGCGATTCATCGGCGGAGATGCGACGCGCTTCGTCGAAGTCGTTGGCAGCGACGCTCGCCATCATCCTGTCGTGCGCAGCGAGATACGCGTTCAGATCGCCGAGAACCACATCGAAGCGCTTGCGCTCCGCATCGTTGGAAACAAGCTTCTTGTAGGCGTTGAGCGCGACGTCCATCTTCCCCTTCGACTCTTCCATCCGCTTGAGATAGCTCTCCAGCTGCGCGGCGTCGCCCTGGTACTGCAACTGCGAGATCTCGAAGGTGCGGTACTCACCGAGTTCCGCTCGCATGCCGAGGAGGTGGCGGACCGATGGCACCCAGTTGCGGTTGATGTCGGTGATCTGCACGTTGCGGGCGCGCAGTTGGGTGATCGAGTAGCCGCCGAGCATCGCTGCCAGCGCGATCACGACGGTAAAGGCCACCGCCAACTTCTTGGCGATGGAAAAGTTCTTGAATCCACTCATGGGGCGGCTCGCAGGGGAGGGCGAAGGAGATGCTTCGATCCGTTTAACGGCATCGCGCATGCCAGCTAAAGCGTCAGTAACTGAACGGACATCGTCATGGTGTAGGCGCGCAGCACCGTGCAAGTGACGTGCCGCAGGGCAGTGCATGTCTGCGATTCCGGAAAGACGCGCGCGCGTTCAGCAAAGGTGTGATTCGACCGCGAAGGGCGGCCCATCCCGATGCGATTCGAACCTTCGTACGCGACGAAGTGCGGGGGAATGGCATGGTGGCTGCGCCGAGTTCAAAGGGGCCATTGCGTGCGTCAGTCGCCCACAACGTCGTTCATCATCAAGCGGTCGCGCAGATCTCCGCCCACCATGCGCAGGTGTATGCACTCGTGAAGACGTGACCGCGTCCTCCCTGCCGGGAGCGCATACGCCGTTGTCGAATACCACCGGCCTGCTTCGTCGGAGTTAGTGAGCCCAAGGAGATCCGCCTGATGAACCGCATCGACGCAGCTTCCTATCCTCCGGATCGCAACTGGCCGCTGGTCGCGGCCGGCGCCGTACTGGGCTGCGTCGGCGTGGGAGTGATCTTCGCGCTGGCCGTCCTGCTCGGGCCGATGAGTGCCGCGACCGGCTGGTCGCGCGGTTCCTTGTCGAGTGCGATGACGTTGGCCTTCCTGAGCATGGGGGTCGGCGGGTTTGTCTGGGGCACCCTGAGCGACCGTATCGGGCCGCGCAAGGTCGTGCTTGTCGGCGCGCTGTTGCTCGGACTTGCGTGTGTACTCGCCAGTCGTTCGACGAGTTTGTGGCATTTCCAGCTGACCTACGGCGTGCTGATGGGCGTGGCGGTCTCCAGCTTCTTTGCACCGGTGATTGCAGCCACTGCGTCCTCGTTCGAGAAGCGGCGCAACATCGCGATTTCACTGGTCTCCGCCGGGGTTGGCGTCGCGCCGATGACGATGTCGCCGCTGGTGGCGTGGCTTGTCATTCATTACGACTGGCGCCAGACGCTGCTGATCGTCGGGCTCGTTGCGTGGGCGTTGACGTTGCCGGCCGTGTGGTTTGTGCGCGCCTCGCCCATTCCGGAAGACACGTCCACCCACGACACTGCCGGTGGAACGGTGGGAAACGCCGGACAGGTGCTACGCTCGCGCGCCTTCATCGTGCTGGCGTTGACGTACTTCGCCTGCTGCGCCGCGCATTCGGGGCCGATCTTCCACACCGTGAGCTATGCCGTCGGCTGCGGTCTGGCGGTGACCACCGCAGTGACGATCTACAGCATGGAAGGGGCGGCCGGCCTGGGCGGACGCATCCTGTTCGGCTTGCTCGCCGACAAGTTCGGCGCGAAACCGGTGCTCGTCGCGGGCCTGCTGATCCAGGCCGTCGCGGCCGTGTCGTACCTGGGCGTCAGCCAGCTCGACGGCTTCTATGGCGTGGCGATCGTGTTCGGCATGGCCTACGGCGGGACGATGCCGCTGTATGCCTCGCTCGCACGCGAGGCGTTCGGCCCGCAGATCCTCGGGTTCGTCATCGGCGCAGCCGGCATTCTGTCCGCGCTGGGAATGGCGCTCGGGCCGCTGCTCGGCGGCTGGATCTTCGACCGCTACGGCAGCTACACGTGGATGTATATCGGCTCGATGGCCGTGGGTTTGGGTGCGGCGGCGATCGCAGTGTGGTTTCCATCGAAGCGCAGACCACGCAAGTCGGAGGATCTGCGCGTGGTCCTGCAGGAATAGTGCGCGGATCAACCCCGCGCCAAGCGCACCTCGGCCTCCAGCCCGCCGCCGTCGCGATTGCGCAGTACCAGCGTTGCGCCGATCGACTCGGCCAGCTGCTGCGCGATCGCCAGCCCCAGCCCCGTGCCGCCGGTGTCGCGGTTGCGCGAGGCCTCCAACCGGTAGAACGGTTCCACCACGCGCGCCAGTTCCGCGTCGGGAATTCCGGGGCCGCGATCGCCCACGCGGATCACCACCGCGCCGGCCTCGTCGTGAAGTTCAACGTCGGCGTTGCCTGCGTACTTGAGTGCGTTGTCGATCAGGTTGGCGACGACGCGCCGCAGCGCGTGCGGACGCGTCGTGATCGGTGCGTCGATGTGGCCCTGCAGACTCACGGGCCGGCCGGTGTCGAGGTAATCGCAGACCAGGCTGTCGAGGAAGGCATTGAGGTCCAGCCGCACCGGCGCCTCGGTGCTGCCGTGCGCGCTGCGCGCATAGGCGATGCCTTCGCGGACCAGATGCTGCATCTGGTCGAGATCGGCGAGCATCTTCCCGCGTTCCGGGAGCTCATCCATCGATTCGGCACGCAGCTTCATGCGAGTGATCGGCGTCTGCAGGTCATGAGAGATCGAAGCGAGGATCTGCAGCCGCTCCTTCATGTAACGCGCGATCCGGTCCTGCATCGCGTTGAATGCGCCTGCCGCCTGTGCGACTTCGATCGGCCCGGCGACAGGAAGCCGTTCGCCGTCGCCATCCGGGCGCACATTCTCCGCAGCGTCAGCGAGCCGCTTGAGGGGCCGCGTCGCCAGCCGTACCGCGGCCCACGCGCACAGCAAGAGGACGGCCAGCTGCAAGGCGAGCACGTACGGCAGCCACTTTGCCAGCGGCATCACCGAAGGCTGCACGTCGATCACCATCGGGCTCCCGTCGCGCAGGCGTACGTGCACCTGGAAGCGTTCGGGATCGCGCGACACCTGCCGCGCCTGCGTCGAATACTGCGGGCCCAGCGCGCTGGCGATGATGCCGGCCATCTCGCGCGATGTCCCGCCTTCCAGCGGCGTGCTCGCGACGCCCTCGCCGAACGAACCGTCGCCGAGCACGTACCGGAACGTACGCCGTTGCAGCATCGGCAACCAGTCGGCGCGTTCTGCGGGCGGCAGGCGGTCGAGCAGGTTCACTGCGACGACCACATCCTGCTCCAGGTTCGTCATCAGCATCGACGACGCGGCTTCGTAGCGCTCGTAGAACAGCAGTCCGAACGACAGCGCATGCGCGAGCAGCAACCCTCCGGCGAGCAGCAGGGTCAGCCGCGACGCCATCGTGCGCGGCAGCCAGCGCCAGCGGGCGCGCGGTGCGTTCATCCGTCCTCGCCCACGATGGTCACCGGCGCGCTGAAGACATAGCCTTCGCTGCGCACGGTCTTGATGTAGCTCTGTTCGCGCGCATCGTCCTGCAGGCGCTGGCGCAGGCGGCTGACGAGCAGGTCGATGGAACGGTCGAACAGCTCCGCGTCGCGACCCTGCGTCAGGTTCAGCAGCTGGTCGCGGCTGAGCACGCGGTTGGGATGGTCGAGGAACACACGCAGCAGACGGAACTCCGCGCCGCTGAGCGCCACCACCGTGTCGTCCGGATCGAGCAGGTGGCGCGCGGTGGTGTCCAGGCGCCAGCGACCGAAGGCAAGCATCTGCGCCGCCTCGGTCACCTGCAGGTTCGGCGGCAGCATGCGCGTGCGGCGGATCACCGCCTTGATGCGCGCCAGCAGTTCGCGCGCGGCGAACGGCTTGGTGACGTAGTCGTCGGCGCCCATTTCCAGGCCGATGATGCGATCGGTCTGGTCCTCGCGCGCGGTCAGCATCACCACGGGAATCGCGCGATGCTTGCCCGCGCGCAGGTTGCGGGTGAGGGTGAGGCCGTCCTCGCCCGGCATCATCAGGTCCATCACGATCAGGTCGATCGCATTCGTGTCGAGGATGGCGCGCATCTCGCGGCCGTCGGCGGCCTCGCTCGCGCGCAGGCCGTTCTTGCGCAGGTAGTCGGCGACCATCTGGCGGATCTCGCGGTCGTCGTCGACGACGAGGATGTGGTCAGCGTGTTCCATGCGTCACTCGTGGGGAGAGGCGATGGCGCGATTGTGCCATCGCCCGTGGAGGGTTAGGGCGCCGCGGACGAGGCGGTGGCGATTGGCGCGTTGGCCAACAGGTCGCGGATACGCTGCTCGGTCGCTTCGTAGTCGCCTTCACCGTAATGGCGATGGACGATGCGGCCTTCCCGGTCGATCAGGTACAGCGCGGGCCAGAAACGATTGCCGTACGCGTTCCACGTTGCGTACTCGTTGTCCTGCGCCACCGGATACGCGATGCCGAAACGTTCGATCGCCCGGCGCACGTTCGCGGTGCTGCGTTCCTCGCCGTACTCGGGCGTGTGCACGCCGATCACCACCAGGCCCTGGTCGCGGTAGCGCTCGTCCCACTGCTTGACGTGCGGCAGCACGTGTATGCAGTTGATGCACGAATAGGTCCAGAACTCGACGAGCACGACCTTGCCCTTCAGGCCCGCGATCGTCTGCGGGGGCGCATTGAGCCAGTTCGCGATGCCGGTGAATTCTGGGGCGGGCGCCGGACGCGACGGCTCGGCCTGCGCACCGGGCGAACAGCCGGCGAGCAGCGACAGCGTCAGCGCGAAGCCGGCGAGGATCGACTTGGACATGGCAACCTCTCTTCGTAGGGGCCGCCGCCGGCATAGGCCGGCGGCAGGATTGCGATCGCGATGGACCGCTCAGGTGACGATTTCGACGTCCACGTCGCCGCGCGTCATGCGCGAGTACGGGCAGGTGCGATGCGCCATCTCGACCAGCTGCTGGCGCGTGGCGTCGTCCAGGCCGGGCAGCCTGACGTCGAGCTTCACCGCGAGCTGGTACTCGCCATTGGCGGTCTTGCCGAGATTGACCTCCGCATCGACGGCGGTGTCGGCCGGCAGCTTCACCTTCAATTCCTGCGCCGCAAAACCGAGCGCGCCGATGAAGCACGCCGACCAGCCGATGCCGAACAGCTGTTCCGGATTGGTGCCGGGCTTGTTCGAGCCAGGGGTGCTCAGGGCAACGTCGATGGCGCCGTCGCTGGAACGGCCGGTGCCGCTGCGTCCGCCGGTCACGTGGGTGTGCGCGGTGTAGACGACGGTCTGGAGGGAATGGGACATGACAAGGTTCCTCGGGAGATGGGGGCCGGTGGTTTCCGGTGGCGCCATTCCGAGGCCGCGCGGTATCGCGTGCGTGTCTAGGTCGGGGGACTTTTGTCGGGGAATGTGACGGGGAAGGGGGCGGATACAGTTCGATACAAAGCCCCGGGCCGCTACCGGCCGTCACCCCCGCTGTCGCGGGGATGACGATCCAGCGCAGAAGCGTTATCGACCCACGGGCATGTCAACGCAACAACCCCAGCAGCGCCTCCGCCGTCGCTTCCGACGAAGCCGGGTTCTGCCCGGTCACCAGCCGCCCATCGACAATGGCGAAACTCTGCCAGTCGCCGGCTTTCTCGTAGCGTCCACCGAGCCGCTTCAGCTCGTCCTCGACCAGGAACGGCACCACCTTCGTCAGCTTCACGGCGTCCTCTTCCGAGTTGGTGAATCCGGTGACGCGGCGGTCCTTCACCAGCGGTTCGCCGTCGTGCTTCACGTGACGCAGCACGCCGGGCGCGTGGCAGACGGCGGCCACGGGCTTGCCGCTGTCGTAGAAGGATTCAATCAGCCGGATCGACGCCGGATCCTCCGCCAGATCCCACAACGGGCCGTGTCCGCCGGGATAGAAGACCGCATCGAAATCGGCGGCGGACACCGAGTCCAGCCGATGGGTCTTCGCCAGCACGGCCTGTGCGCCAGCGTCGGCCTTGAAGCGGTCCTGCGCGGGCGTCTGGTTCGCCGGATCGTCGCTCTTGGGATCGATCGGCGGCTGTCCGCCCTTGGGCGAGGCCACGGTGACCTGCGCACCGGCGTCGGTGAAGACGTAGTACGGCGCGGCGAACTCCTCCAGCCAGAAGCCGGTTTTCTCGCCGGTGTCGCCGAGGCGGTCGTGCGAGGTCAGAACCATCAGGATCTTCTTCATGCGGCGTCTTCGCGGTTGAAACCGGACCGCAGTCTTGCGCGCGGCGGGTTAGGCCGCGGTGATGCGTCAGGTGAGCGCGTCGGAAGCGATGACGTGCACGCCGGATTGCGGCTTCACGGCGGCGTCGATCATGGCATCCGCGATGCGATCGGCGGGATTGATCCGCCAGCGACGCGGAAGCACCGGATGCAACGCGCGCAGTGCGACCATCGCCGCACGTTCGCCGGCGCGGAATTCCTCGCGTTCGCCGCCGATCAGGCCCGGGCGCACGAACGTCAGCGATCTGAAACCGAGCGTGGCGAGGTCGTGTTCCACTTCGCCCTTCACGCGGCTGTAGAAGATGCGCGAACCGGCGTCGGCGCCCATCGCGGAATTGAGCACGAAGGTCGGTGCACCGTGTTGCCGCGCCAATCGCGCGACTGCAAGCGGATAGTCGTGGTCCACGCGGCGGAACGCCTCCTGCGAGCCCGCGATGCGCATCGTGGTGCCCAGTGCGCAGACGACCGCATCGACCGGCCACCAGGTAGCGTCGCCCGGCAGCGCATCGAAATCGACGACCGGTGCGAGCAGCTTCGGGTGTTCGCCCGCCGGCTTTCGCACGGGTGCGATCACGCGCTCGATGCCCGGATGCGCCAGCGCGATGCGCAGCGCATGGCGGCCGACCAGCCCGCTGGAACCCACGATCATCAGTTTCATGCGTCGTCCAACGGGCGCAGGGAAGTGCCGAGTGTGTGGCTGCGAAGCCCGCTGCGTCCAGCGCGGCCGCCGGGTTACAGTGCACGTATCCGAGGCGACGCGACCGACCGAATGCGCATCCACAGCTCGCTCACCGTCGAGGCCGCCGGCGGCATGTTCGGTAGTCGCCGCTGGATGGAACTGCTGGCGGCGCTCGGCAGCGAAGCGTCGATCGCCGCCGCCGCGCGCAACGTCGGCCTGAGCTACAAGGCCGCGTGGGATGCGGTGGATGCGATGAACAACCTGGCCGATGCGCCACTGGTCGAACGCGTCGTCGGTGGCAAGGGCGGCGGCGGTACGCGGCTCACGGTTGACGGCGAGCGCCTGGTCGCCACGTGGCGCGAAGTCGAAGCGCAGAACGCGCGCTTCGTCGAACTGCTCAACGAACGTCTCGCCCATGCTGGCATCGAGCACGCCGGGAGCGACCTGGACCTCATCGGGAGATTCGCCATGCTCACCAGCGCACGCAACCACCTGGCCGGCCGCATCGCGCGCATCACGCCGGGCGCGGTGAACGACGAGGTGGAACTCGAACTGGGCGGCGGCGGTCGCATCGTCGCCATCATCACGCACGAAAGCACGCAGCACATGGGGCTGGCCGTGGGCGGGCAGGCGATCGCGCTCGTGAAGGCGTCCAGCGTCATCGTCGGCACCGATCTCGACGGCGTGCGTCTGTCCACGCGCAACCAGCTGCCCGGCACCGTGACCCGCGTGACGCCCGGCGCGGTGAACACGGAAGTGGTGATCCAGGTGCAAGGCGGCGCGACCATCGCCGCCATCGTCACCAACGCCTCGGCGCAGCGTCTCGAACTGGCCGAAGGCAAGCCGGCCACCGCGCTGTTCAAGGCGTCGAGCGTGATCCTCGCGGTCAGCCCGTGACGGCCTGCTGCAGGCGGCCGCGTTCCATGTCGAGCACGCGATCGGCGAGGTAGTCCAGCTCGCTGTGCGCGTGGGTGACATAGAGCATGGGCAGGCGCGTTTCGTCCTTGATGCGCTTGAGGTAGGGCAGGATCTGCCGCTTCAGGCGGTCGTCGAGCGAGGACAGCGGCTCGTCCAGCAACAGCAGTTGCGGCGAATACAGCAGCGCACGGCCGAGCGCGACGCGCTGGCGTTCGCCGCCGGACAGCAGCGTCGGCCGGCGATCGAGCAGCGGCGTGATTTCCAGCAGTTCCGCGACGCCGTCCAGGTCGAACCGCCGCATGGTCTCGGGAATGCGCGCGTGGCCGTATAGCAGGTTCTGCCGCGTGGTCAGGTGCGGGAACAGCTGGCCGTCCTGGAATACGAGCCCGACGTGGCGATCCCACGCGGGTACGAACGCACGCGCGCCCGTATCGACCAGCACGCGCTCGCCCAGTTGCACGCGGCCGCGCGATGGCGCGAGCAATCCCGCCAGCAACGCCAGCAACGTGCTCTTGCCCGAACCCGACGGCCCGTAGATGCCGGTCACGCCGTCGCCGACATCGGCTGCCGCTTCCAGCGCGAAATCGCCGCGCGCGAACGTCAGGTCAAAGCTCAGCATGCGGCCCCCGGTCGAGGTAGCCGAGCCGGCGTTCGGCGCGCAGGCTGATCCAGCGACTGACCAGCAACGCCGCCACCGCGAGCCCGATCGACAGCAGCGACAGGCGCAGCGCCGCGGCTTCGCCATCGGGCACGTGCGTGAGGCTGTAGATCGCCAGTGGCAGCGTGCGGGTTTCGCCGGGGATGTTGCCGACGAAGGCCATCGTCGCGCCGAACTCGCCCAGGCTGCGCGAGAAACACAGGATGCACCCGGCGATCAGTCCCGGCACCGACAGCGGCAAGGTCACGCTGAAGAACGTGTCCCACGGCTTCGCGCCAAGTGTCGCGGCGGCCTTTTCCAGGCGCGGATCGATCAGTCGGATCGCGAGCCGGATCGGTTGCACCATCAACGGAAACGCCATCACCGCCGATGCGATCACCGCGCCTTTCCACGTGAACGCGATCGTGATCCCGAAGGTATCGAGCAGCCATCGCCCCAGCGGTCCCTGCGTGCCCAGCAGCAACAGCAGCAGGTAACCCGGCACCACCGGCGGCAGCACCATCGGCAATTGCACCAGCGTGTCCATCCAGACCTTGCCGGGGAACTGGCGTCGTTCGAGCAGCCAGCTCAGCGCGATGCCGAACGGCAGGCACGCGGCCGTCGAACACAAGGCGACCTTCGCCGACAGCGCCAGCGCGTCCCATTCTTCGGGCGAAAGCCACATCGTCAGCGCTTGCCGGCCGTGAACGCGCGGACGGGCCGTTCAGCCGTGGCGGGCGCACGCAGCGGGGCTCTGCGGCTCCAGGTGAAGTAGGGCATGGGGCTCCGGGTGGGGCGTCGAGATATAGCGCGCTATATAGCGCATCTCACGACCCGGCGCCTCCCTGAAATCCCTCTCGCCCGTGGTCAGCCGGGCGTGTGTAGCCGGCAAGGCGAAGCCGGACCCCGGGTGCGTTGCGCTTGCCCGGGGCTACAGGAGCGGTGCGGCCTAGAACGGATCGCGCGACCAGCTCTCGTGCGCGATGGCTTCCACGTGGCCCCAGTCGAGGTCATTGGACAGCACGCTGGAGTACCAGCCCAGCCGCAGGTGCGGCTCCACTTCGTCCCAGTCCAGGTGCGACAGATGCGACCGCGCGGTGCGGCCGAGATCCTCGAGGAACGACCGCTGGCTATCGGTGACGGACAGCTCATGCATGGCGTAGTCCCGGTAGAACGGGGATATGTGACCCTACGCCACTTTTGTGACCACATGGCTGAATGCCCGTGACGCGCGGGCTTGCCTGAGTTGGCACGTTGCACAGGTGCGCCGACGCGAACGCCGGCGCACATGGGTGATCCGCACGCTCAATCGATGCGCTGGCTCGATTGATGCGCTGGATCGAAACGCCCGATCAGCTGCGAAGCCACGCCAGCAGGTCCGGATTGATCGTCTCCGCATGCGTGGTGCACATGCCATGCGGGAAGCCCGGATACACCTTCAGCGTCGCATTGCGCAGCAGCTTGGCCGACAGCCGGGCCGAGTCGTCGATCGGCACGATCTGGTCGTCGTCGCCGTGCATCACCAGCGTGGGAACCTCGATGCTCTTGAGGTCCTCGGTGAAGTCGGTGGCCGAGAACGCGGCGATGCAGTCGTACTGCGGCTTCGCGCCGCCCATCATTCCCTGGCGCCACCAGTTGTGGCGCACGGCTTCCGACAGCTTCGCGCCGTCGCGGTTGTAGCCGTAGAACGGCACCGGGAAGTCCCAGTAGTAGCCGGCACGATCGGCCATGACATGCGCGCGGATGTCGTCGAACACCGCGATGTCCAGGCCGCCCGGATTGCTCGCCGACTTCACCATCACCGGCGGCACCGCGCCGATCAGCACCAGCTTCGCGACGCGGCCCTTGCCGTGTTTTGCGACGTAGCGCGTGGCTTCGCCGCCACCGGTGGAGTGGCCGATGTGGATCGCATCGCGCAGGTCGAGTTCCTTCACCAGCGCGGCGACGTCGGCGGCGTAGGTGTCCATCTCGTTGCCGGTGGCGGTCTGCGTGGAGCGCCCGTGTCCGCGGCGATCGTGCGCGATCACGCGATATCCCTTCGCGAGGAAATACTGCATCTGCGTGTCCCAGTCGTCGCCGCACAGCGGCCATCCGTGATGGAAGACGATGGGCTGGCCGGTGCCCCAATCCTTGTAGAAGATCTGCGTTCCGTCCTGCGTGGTGATGAAGCTCATCTGCGTGGTCCTCGGTTGGGGGAGGGGTGACGTATGAAGCGAAGAAGAAACCAGGAGCGCCTGGACCTTAGCGGTGCGGTGCTTCGACGAACAGCACCCGCCATGTGTCCACCGCGTTTCCCGTCACGCAACACTGCGATCCATCGCGCGCCGGCTTGGGCGCCTTACTGCAACCGCTGCACCTGGTGCGCCGACACCAGTCGCAACTTTTCCGGATTGCGCTGCACGTACACGTTGACGATGCGTTCGCCATCGGTTTCGAACGACTGCACCGATTCCAGTTCGCCGCGAACGTAACGCAGCAGACCCATGCGGCCGTTGATGATCGCCAGTTCGTTGCGAAGGTCCTGCCTGAAACGCAGCCGGGCGGCATAGAGCAATGCGGCGATGCGGTCGCCACCGACCATCGGCTTCGGGAAGCTCGTGACGATGCCGCCGCCGTCGCCTACCAACACCGCCGATTCGGCCATCAGTGCCTTCATGCCGCTGAAGTCGCCGCTGGCGAGCGCGTCGAGGAAGCGCTGCATCAGGCGCCGGTGTACGTCCTCGGGCACGTGGTATCGCGGTCGTTCCTCGCGAAGCTGTACTTTCGCGCGATGCACGATCTGCCGGCACGCGGCTTCGGACTTTCCCAGCACTTCGGCGATGCGTCCGTAGTCCGCATCGAACACCTCGTGCAGGAGGAACGCCGCGCGCGCATCCGGCGCAAGGCGTTCGAGCACGGTAAGGAAGGCGATCGAAAGATCGCTCGCCGCTTCCTCTACTTCTTCCGGCGTGGAGGGCGCGTGCCCGGGATCGGTCAGCACCGGCTCGGGCAACCATATGCCCACATAGTGCTCGCGATGCGTGCGCGCCATTCGCAGGCGGTCGATCGCACGGCGCGTCGTGGATGCGACCAGCCATGCTTCGGCATTGTCGATGCGGCCGGTATCGGCGTCGTGCCAGCGTAGCCACACGTCCTGCACCACGTCCTCGGCTTCGGACAGCGACCCGAGCATGCGGTACGCCACGCCGAGCAGGCGCGGTTGCAGGCGACCGAAAGTGGCGGTGGTGTCGTCCATCGCGCGCTCGAACGAACCGGAAGATCCAGTGTGGCACAGCGTGCCGGCGCCTGGATGACACCCGGACTCCTACTTTGGTGGAAGCACCGGCGGCTTGCCGACGTCCTTCAGCAGAAACACGACGAACTTCGCCGGCGTCGTGCTGCTCGCATTGCGGCCGACGGTGTGAAGGTCGCGCGGGCCTTCGTGGAAGGCTTCACCGGGCTTGAGCGTGACCTCCGTACCGCCTTTCACGCCCATCACGATGCTGCCTTCGAGCACGTACACGAAGCCGTGCGCATCGTGGCGATGCACGGGATCGGCGCCGCCCGGCGGGTATTCGACGGTGAGGATGGTCACTTCCTTGCCGGGATGGTCTTCCAGCGCCTTCGTCATCACCGGTGTGACGATGGGCTCGGGCGCGACGACGGGTGGCGCGGCAAGAGTCGTGCCGGTGGCGAGTATGGACAACAACGCGAATGCACGCGGCAACGGCGACAGGCGCATGGGTGGCTCCTTGCGGGTCGTTGGGAGAAGGCGGGCGCGCATGGCGAACCCGCGTGGAGGACAAGCAGGCTAGGCATCGCGCGTGGACGCGGCTAGCCACCGCGGCGGACGCACGCTGTTGCGCGCCGGGCACCAATGCAGCCCGCTGCCGGGCGCCCGTCACAAACGCTCTCCCTGCACCGTCTGTGGGATATGGACGCCGATTCCCCCATGCCTTCCGAGCACCGCCTGCCGACGCCGGCCGAGCGCGTGTGGTCGGAATTCCTTGCCGTGCTGGATGCGCTCCCACCCAGTGCCCGAGCCGCTTTCATGCTGCACGACGTGTTCGGCGCCACCCTCGAGGATGTCTCGATGGCCCTCGGCCTGCCGCTCCAGGCATGCCGCGAGCAGGTGGCGCTTGCGCGCAGGTGCGCACACGAACACGCGCCGCGCCTGGCTTCTTCCGCGAGACCGTCATGAACCTGGCCCGCCTTCCTTCCCGCGCGACTCCCCATTCCCCCGAAGACGGCGATGTGCTGAATGCCAGCTTCTCGGCCAGCTACGCCGGCGTCGTCGCCTTCATTGCCGTCGCCAGCGAGGGCAGCTTCGCGCGTGCGGCCGACCGTCTCGGCGTCGGCCGCTCGGCGGTGAGCCGAAGCGTGCAGAAGCTGGAAACCCAACTGGGCACGCGGCTGTTCCTGCGCACGACGCGTTCGACTTCACTCACGCGCGAGGGCGAACTGTTCCATGAAGGCTGCCGCCCCGGCGTCGAACGCATCCTCCAGGCGCTGGAAGAGATGCGCGACCTGCGCGAAGGGCCACCGCGTGGCGAACTGCGAATCAGCGCCGCGCACGGATTCGGACGCAAGGTGATCGCGCCGCTGCTGGCCGGCTTCCGCGCGGCGCATCCAGGCGTGTCGATCGAACTGGTGCTGGAAGAACGCGTGCTGGACCTCGCCGCCGACCGCATCGACATCGCCTTCCGCGACGGCGCGCTGGAAGACAGCCAGGTCATCGCCAAGCAGCTGGTTCCGATGCAGATGCTGGTGTGCGCGTCGCCCGCGTACGCGCGCGAACGCGGCTTGCCGCAAGTCGTCGGCGAACTGGACGAGCACGTGTGCATCAACCAGCGCCTGGTGAACGGCCGGCTGCAATCGTGGGATTTCCGCGTCGATGGCAAAGCGCTCAACCTGCGTCCGTCGTCGTCGCTGGTGTTGAACGACGCCGACCTGGTGATGCAGGCCGTGCTGGACGGGCAGGGCATCGCGCAACTGCCCGCATACCAGGTATGCGACCCGTTGCGCGACGGTGCGCTGGTGACGTGCCTGGATCCGTTCGCGCCCGACGATCGCGGCCACTACCTGTGCTACCTGAGCCGGCGCCAGCAGCCCAAGCGCATCCGGGCCTTCATCGACTACATCAGCGCGCAGGTGCGGGCATTGGACCTGGATGTCGTGGCGCATTGGGAAGCCACGCGTGCCGCACGCGTCGAGCAGGCGGCGTAGCGCGCTTTCGATCCGCACCGGCGTTCGATGAAGACCATTGATGCGTTCCAGGCAACAACGCGCGTCCGCGCCCAGGGCTACCGGCACCGCGTCGCGGTTTCTAGCATCACAGCATTCCCCCCGGCCGCCGCCGCATCGTCCGCGTCGGTCCCATCTTCACGGAGTTCGTCATGAAAGTCGTCGTCATCGGTGGAACCGGATTGATTGGAAGCAAGGTTGTCGAACGCCTGCGCAATGCAGGCCATGAAGTCGTCGTCGGCGCACCGTCCAACGGCATCGACGTGCTCAGCGGCGAAGGCCTGGACGCGGCACTCGCGGGCACGCAGGTCGTGGTGGACCTGGCGAACTCGCCGGCGTTCGATCGCGAAACCGCGCTGGCGTTCTTCCAGACCGCAGGGCGCAACCTCCTCGCGGCGGAGGCGAAGGCAGGCGTCAAGCATCACATCGCGCTGTCGGTCGTCGGCACGCAGAAGTTGTCGGGCAGCGGTTATTTCGTCGGCAAGGCCGAACAGGAGCGCCTGATCCGCGAATCGGGAATTGCGTACACCATCATCCATTCCACGCAGTTCTTCGAGTTCCTGCCAGGCATCGTGAAGTCCGGCGAACAGGACGGCGTCGTACGCCTGCCCACGGCGAACGTGCAGCCGATCGCGTCCGACGATGTCGCCGATGCGGTGACGCGCCATGCGCTGGGTGCACCCGTGAACGGCGTGACCGATATCGCCGGACCGGAGCGCGTGCCAATGTCGGAACTGGCGCAGCGTTTCCTCAGCAGCACACAGGATCCGCGCACCGTCATCGGCGATCCGCATGCGTTGTATTTCGGCGTGGAACTGGAGAAGAACACACTCGTGCCCGATGGCGAAGCATGGCACGGTGAACTCGGGTTCGCGCAGTGGCTGCAGCGTTCGAACGTCGCGGTACCCGCGGCGCGCAGCTGAGCGTGGCCCCTTCATGACCACGCTGAAGGCGCCGTCGCCGCGGCTGCTCGACCGCTACTACGGCGACGACGTCGCGCCGCTCTATACCGGACGCGTGTCCGTGACCGGCGGACCGGCGCGACACGGACGCGCATCGGGCATCGCGCGGTCCGACGACGGCGCGCTCGAAGTCCACCTGCGACTTCCCGAGGCGCTGGGCGGCCAGGGCGGCGGATGCAATCCGGAACAACTGCTCGCCGCCGCCTACGCCTCGTGTTTCCACGGCGCGATGGCGTTGCTGGCCGCGCGCGCCGGACTGTCGCTGACGGATGCGCGCGTGGATGCGGCGGTCACCTTCTCGCGCGATCCAGTCGACGGGCTGTTCCTGCTGACGGCCCGCATGGACGTGACACTTCCCGGCGTGGATCGCAACGCCGCGGCGGAACTGATCCGCAACACCGAACGCATCTGCCCCTACGCGAAGATGTTCCGGCAGGGGATCGGGCATGTCGTCGCGCTTGCACCGGACGCCACGCCATCCGCGTCGTCCCAGCGGGACGACTGAGGCTGCTCGCACATCCGGTGACCTCCGGGGCTTTCCGGCGAAGGTCGCGTGCGTCACGATGGCGCTTTCCATCGAGGCAGGCGCAATGCAGAACGTTTCCTTGAAACTGCGAGCGATTGGCGGCGTGCTCATCGCGTGCCTGGCCGTTCCTGCCTTCGCTCAGGACCTCGCGGTCGTCGGCGCCCGCGTGTTTCCCGCGCCCGATGTCGCACCGATCGACGACGCGACGGTGTTGATCCGCGACGGCCGAATCGCCGCGGTCGGCCCGCGCAGGAGCGTCAAGGTGCCGCGCGGAACCCGCGTGATCGAGGGCAAGGGGGCGAGCGTCACCGCGGGCTTCTGGAACAGCCACGTCCATCTGATCAAGCCGCCGTTCCACCAGCCCGATGCGCAGCCGGTCGCGGCGCTGGACGACGCGCTGCGCGAGCGTTTCACGCGCTGGGGATTCACGACAGTGTTCGACATCGCGTCGTTGCCGGGCGATGTGCGTGCGCTGCGTGAGCGCATCAGGCGCGGCGAGGTCACGGGCCCGCAGTTGCTGACGGTCGACATGCCGTTCTTCCCCGAACACGGCACGCCGATCTATGTGCGCGAACTGTGGGCGCAGACGAAGACGCCCAGTGCCGAGGTCGCAACCGTCGAGCAGGCACAGTCGCGGGCGACCGCGCAGATCGAGGCGGGCGCCGATGGCGTGAAGCTGTTCACCGGCGCCATCGTCGGCAAGCCGCAAGGCGTGTTGCCGATGTCGAAGGAAATCGCGCGTGCGGTCGTGGACGAAGCGCACGCGCACGGCAAGGTTGCCTTCGCCCATCCGACCGACCAGGCGGGACTGGACGTGGCGGTCGACAGCGGCGTCGACGTGCTGGCGCATGCGGCGCCGGAATCGGAACCGTGGACGCCGGCGTTCGTTGCGCGCCTGAAGGCCGAGGACGTGGCTTTCATCCCGACGCTGACATTGTTCGATTCCGAACTGCGCCGCGAAGGCGCGCCCGAGGCGGTGGTCGAGCGCTTCGTAGGCAGCGCGAAGCAGCAGCTCAAGGCGATGGCGGCCGGGGGCGGGCAGGTCCTGTTCGGCACCGATGCCGGCTACATCGATGTCTACGACACGCACCAGGAGTTCCAGATGATGGCCGCGGCCGGACTGGACTGGCGACAGATCCTCGCCAGCCTCACGACCGCGCCGGCGCGGAAATTCGGGCAGGGCGAATCGCGTGGCCGCCTGGAGCAGGGTTTCGCCGGTGACCTCGTGGTGCTGGATGCGGACCCGCAGCACGAACCCGATGCCTTCGCCGACGTGCGCATGACCGTGCGGAACGGCGTGGTGATCTACGAAGGCGCAAAGAAGGCCGATTGAGTTCGCGGTCGTGCGCCCGGATCACGAGGCCGTCACGACGCCCGTCCCTATGCTCGCCCGGCCGCCGTTGGCGGCGTCCGCGAAGGGGCCATGCGCGTGGAGAGTGCCCGCGAAGGAAGTGACAGTACGGGCGCCAATGCCGCCGTGTGGCGTACCGCGCTGTCGCAGAAACGAGCCGCGGCGTCCGCACGCCTGAGTGCACCACTGTCGCCGGCGGGATTGCTGCTGGGCACGCTGTTCCTCGTCGCCTCGCTCACGCCGAGCCTGATCCCGCGCACGCCGACGATGCAGGGCGTGCTGGCCGGCACGGCGTTCGGCGCGGGTTACGCGATCGCCGTGTTCTTCCGATGGCTCTGGGGCTACCTCGAAATCCCGCCCGCACGCGGTCGCACGCCGTGGCGCGTGAAGCGCACGCTCTACTGGCTGTGTGCGCTGGTCGTGCTGTGGGCACTGTGGCGCGCGCCGCACTGGCAGAACCACGTACGTGCCGCGCTCGGCATGCCGGCGGAGGAGGGCACAGATTCATTCACCGTCGCCGCGGTGGCGCTGGTGACGTTCGGCGTGCTGCTCGCCGTGGCGCGCGTGCTTCGCGGGCTGGCTGTCGTGTTCTCGCTCTCGCTCGCCAGGGTGATGCCGCGACGCGTCGCCAGCGTGCTGGGCGTTTCGGCGGTGCTCGTGGTGGTGCTGGTGTTGAGCAACAGCATCGTGCTGCGCATCGCGCTGGAAGTCATCGATTCGTCGTTCCGCCAGGCCGACGCGCTGATTCCCCCCGACACCGCGCCGCCTCGCGAAAGCTGGCGAACCGGCAGCGCGCAGTCGCTCATCGCCTGGGAGAACCTGGGTCGCATGGGACGCCGCTTTGTCTCTTCCGCGCCGCTCGCCGCCGACATCGCGCAGCTCGCCGGCGAACCGGCGCAGACGCCGCTGCGCGTGTATGCAGGCCTTCCTTCGGCGGATTCGGCGCAGGCGCGGGCGCAGCTCGCTCTGGCCGAACTCAGGCGCGTCGGCGGCTTCACGCGCGGCGCGCTGGTCATCATCACGCCGACGGGCACGGGCTGGGTCGATCCCGCCGGCATCGAGGCGATCGAATACCTGCGTCGCGGCGACGTCGCCAGCGTGGCGATGCAGTACTCGTACCTGTCGAGTCCCCTGTCGCTGATGATCGAGCCCGAGTACGGCGAGGAAAGCTCGCAGGCGTTGTTCGAGGCCGTGTACGGCTACTGGCGCACGCTGCCGCACGACGCGCGCCCGAGGTTGTACCTGCATGGGCTCAGCCTCGGTGCGATGAACTCCGAACGTTCGCTGGAACTGTTCGACGTGCTCGGCGATCCGCCCCAGGGCGCGTTGTGGAGCGGCCCTCCGTTCGCGGCGAGGCAATGGCGCCGCATGACGCACACGCGCAATCCGGGGTCGCCGGCGTGGCTGCCGCGCTTCCGCGACGGCCGGTTCGTGCGCTTCATGAACCAGCACGGCTCACCGGTGCCGGAAGACGCGCCGTGGGGTCCGATGCGCGTGATGTATTTGCAGTACGCCAGCGACGCGATCACGTTCTTCGATCATCGCGACCTGTTCAGCGCGCCCGACTGGCTGCATCCGCGCGGGCCCGATGTCGCGCCGCAGATGCGCTGGTATCCGGTGGTGTCGACGATGCAACTGGTGCTCGACATGATGCTGGCCGACGACGCACCGATGGGATACGGCCACGTGTTCGCGCCTTCGCACTACGTCGCGGCGTGGCGGCAGGTCGCCGGCATCGACGACTGGTCGCCGCAGGATCTGGCTCGCCTGTCGCGCACGCTCGATTCGCGGCGCGCGGCGGAGATCGCGCGCGACGAAGACGAAGGTGGCGGTTGAACGACTGAGCTTGGTGCTGCAGCCCTACGGCGATTCCTGGTCCGGCGGCGCCGTGCTGCGGTCGACGATCTGCGCATCGCGGATTTCGCGCTTCGCATCGCGCAAGGAACGCGCGTCGATCGGCCGGATCGAGTCGATTCGGCAACCCCGGTTCGATGCGCCGACCATGCGCGGCACCACGCTGTCCATCCGCGCGTTCACGTTGCCGAGCGAGTTGGTGATCGAAATGCCGCCGGCCGACAGCATCCCCGGGCAGCGATTGCGCAGTTCGAGCAGGTGGCCGCGACTGGCGCTGGACCACACCGCCAGCGCCTGGTCGCCCAGCGGCGTCCACTGCTGCATGCCGGTCATGCGTTCCAGCCGGAACGACATGATCGGTGCGCCCGAATGCGCGCGATACAGGTCCAGGCGCTCCTGTGTCGTCATCGTCGGGGTGTGGGAACAGGCGGCCAGTACGACCGCCAACACCGGAAGAAGCAGGGCATGAGGTTTCATGTCGCTATCGTCCTTGCCTGATGGAGTCCGTTCTCCGCCGCGATGGCGAACTGCGGATCAGCGCGTAACGCGCGTCGTCGACCCGTCGGAGGAAACCTGCACACGATCGCCGACGCGGAACTGCTGGCTCGTCCCGTCCTGCGTGACGGCGATGGTGCGGCCCGAGTCGAGTTCGACGGTGATTTCCACGCCCGCACGCGTGCCGCGCGTGACCGCGTTACCTGCCGCGCCGCCGGCCACCGCACCGGCGACCGCACCGGCGGTGTTCGCGCGCGTGCCGCTGCCGATGGTGCTGCCGGCGATGCCGCCCAGCACGGCACCGGTCGCCGTACCGACGGTGCGCTGGTCGTTCTGTATCGTGATATCGCGCAGTCCGCGAACCGTACCCATCTCCACGGTGCGTGCAGTACCGACCTCGGAGCGGTTGAACGTCGATGGCGTGCTGTGCGTTGCACAGCCCGAGGCGAGGACCAGTCCAAGTGCGAGCAGTGTCGCGTTGACTACCTGACGATTCATTGCGGTGACTCCAATGGTCGATGCCGGGCGCGGTGCCGGCCCCACAGCCGAGTTCGTTCGTGGCGCCGGTTTATTCCCGGTGCGGTGAAATCGTGGTGAAGCGATGGTGACGCCAGGGGCCGGATATGACGCGGGCTTCACGCGGCGCCCACGCCACATGGACGACTTTCGCCCTTCGTGCGCAGGCAATGCGGCGCACGCTGCGCTCGGGTGACCCCGGAGAGCCATGGCATGACGAAGCCAGCGAAGTCCTGCCGCCGACCGCCCATGCCGCGGTTCCGAACTTCGCTGCGCCGCCGCACGCTCGCCGCGACACTGCTTGCGGGCTTCTTCGCGATCACGACCCCGGCGCACGCGCAGGACGCGATGATGGGCACCGTGCTCGACGAGCCCGGCAGCGCGGGACTGGGCTTCGCGTTCCGCGCCGAATCCTCGCCGTATCGCGATGGCGGCACGCGCGACGACTTCATGCCGCTGTACCTCTACGAAGGCGAGCGCTTCTTCCTGCGCGCGAACGAAGTGGGCGTGCGGCTGTGGCGCGACGACACGATGGGGTTGGAAACCTTCGTCGAACGTCGCCTGGAAGGCTATCCGGAAGACGAGGAACCGGCGTCGCTGGACGGCATGACGGTCCGCAATACCGGCGCCGACCTTGGCGTGCGCTTCTACTTCCAGCACGACGCCTCGCGCTGGGACGCGGCCGTGCGGCACGACATCGCCGGGCTTTCGCACGGAACCGAAGTGCGCGCCGGGTACGCGTACACGATCGAGCGCGAACGCTGGCGCCTGCAACCGGTGGCGATCGCCTCGTGGCGCAGCGGCGATCTCAACGACTACTACTACGGCGTGGCGCCACTGGAAGCGCGCGACGATCGTCCCGCCTACGATGCCGGCGACGGATGGAACGCGACGCTGGCGTTGTACGGGAAGTACCGCATCTTCGATCACTGGAGCCTGGTCGGCGGCGCATACGTCACGAAGCTGTCGTCGGAAATCCGCAACAGCCCGGTCGTCGACGACGACCTGCAGTGGGGCGTGATGGCCGGCGCGGCGTACGACTTTGGCAATGGCCAGGTGCGCTGGGACGACGACAACTCGCCGACCTACGTGAAGGTTTTCTACGGACGCGACACGGGCGACGGCTGCCACCTCGTGCGCATCATGACGCTGCAATGCCTGAGCCTGAACGACGACGACCCGACCGACATCTGGGGCGTGCACGTGGGCCGTCCGTTCGTTTCGAAGTTCAACGGGTGGCCGCTCGACATCATCGGTTACGTCGGCATACTCCGTCACGACGAAAAGGGCTTTCAGCCGGACAGCTGGCAGCTCGACGCGTACATGAAGGGCTTCTGGTACGGATTCCCGTGGAGCCACCGCGTGACCACGCGCGTGGGGTTCGGCATCGGCGTGTCGTACGCCGAACGCGTTCCCTACAGCGAGGTCACCACGCAGGCCGAACGCGAACGCAACACCTCCAAGCTGCTCAACTATCTTGAACCGAGCATCGACGTGAGCGTGGGCGACATCTTCGGCAGCAAGCGCTGGCACGATGTCTATTTCGGCTTCGCCGTGTCGCACCGCTCGGGCATCTTCGCCAGTTCGCAACTGCTGGGCACGGTGGATGGCGGTTCGAACTACCTGTACGCCTACCTCGAAGCGGCGTTCTGACGCAGCGCCATGAGCGTCACGCGCACCACGACGCCCCTCGCGACGCTGCTCGGCTTCAGCGCGGTGTTCGTGATCCTGCTGGCGCTGTACCTGGGGCGGTCGCTGTTCGCGCCGGTCTGCTTCGCGATCTTCATCATCGCCGTCGTCTGGCCGATCCAGCACGTGATGGAGCGGAAGTTGCCGCGCGTGCTGGCGATGGTCATCACCGTGGCGGTCACCGGCGCGGTCATGTTCGCGATGGCGAGCCTGGTGCTGTGGAGCATGAACCGTGCGGTCCTGTGGGCGATTGGCAACGCGGCCGCGTTCCATGCGCAGTACGTGCGCATGGACCTGTGGCTGCAGTCGCATGGCCTGTACCTGGCGAGCGAGTTCGTGCACAACTTCGATCCGCGCTGGCTGCTGGCCGCGCTGCAGCGCGTCGGCGTCGGCTTGCAGTACGTCGCCAGCTTCGTCGTGATCGCCCTGGTATTCGTGATCCTCGGCCTTCTTGAGGTCGATTCCATGCGCCGCAAGCTCGTCCGGGCGGGCAAGGTGGAACTGGTGTCAGCGTGCCGCGCCGCCGCCGGCAAGTTCCAGCGCTACATGATGATCCGCGCCGTCATGAGCCTGGCGACGGGCCTGGGCGTGTGGGCGCTGACGTATGCCTTCGGCATGGACCTTGCGCTGGAGTGGGGCGTCACCGCCTTCGCGCTCAACTTCATCCCGTTCCTCGGGCCCCTGTTCGCGACCATGCTGCCGACGCTGTTCGCGATCGTGCAGTTCGGCAACTTCGTCGTGCCGCTGGCGATCTTCGTCGGGCTCAACGTGGTGCAGTTCCTCATCGGCAGCTACCTCGAACCGCGCGTCGCCGGCGACCGGCTTTCGATATCGCCCTTCCTGGTGCTGTTCGCGGTGTTCATGTGGAGCATGCTCTGGGGCATGGCGGGCGCGTTCATCGGCGTGCCGATCCTTATCGCGGCGATGACGTTCGCCGAGTACCACCCGACCGGGCGACGCTGGGCCCTGCTGCTTGCGGGCGATCCATCGCGGCATGCGTCCGTGGAGAAATGACGCGATCGTGTTGAGTCCCAATTGCTGGAAGAGTCCGGCTGAAAACCCAAGGAGACGACCATGTACCGGGTCCTGCTGTTGATCGCCATCGGTGTCGTTCTTGCGCTGGTGGGCGTGTTCAGGCTTCCGAGCTGGCCCACGGCGCAATCGACGGGCATCGCCGCCAACTGCGCCGTGACGCAGCCGATCACGCGCGCGGAAGCGCGACGCGAACTCGAGCGTCGTCGCGCAACCACAGCAGCGGGCACCGATGCGGCGCGCCTGGCCGAACGGTCCGGCGGTGTCGCCGAACAGCGTCGCGCAGGAGCGACCTACAGCGCGACCCGCGCGAACGAGCAGGCCGACGCGCCGTGCATCGCCGAGCTGGAGGAGATCGCCAGCGGCGAGCGGCTCAGTTCCGCGCGCGGCGAATGGTTCCGCGTGACCGCGTTGATCCTGATCGTGAGCATCGGCGTGCTGGTCGCGCTGTACTTCGGCCGAATCGTCGCGATGCGGCGCAGGTGGGTGCGCGTGCGGCGCTGAGCAGGGGTTACTGCGGCGGACGCTTCTTCGCCGCCAGCTGCGCGAAGGATCGCGTGACGGCCCGCGCCTCGGGCACGGCGGCGCCATTGAGTCGCGCCTGCGCGTAGGCGGCCATCACCGGCGCAAGCGGGGGAACTTCGTGCGACGGCAGGGCCTCGGTGGCGAACAGCGAGGCATCGAGCACGTCGAGCACGTCTTCCGGATGCTCCTTCGCGATGGCGTTGCGCGTGGACAACGCGAGATCGGCGACGCGGTCCTTGCTCACGCCGAAGCGGGCGGAGGCGCGCGTGATCGCCGCATCGGCGCGCGGTATGCGCGGGGAATTCGAAGGCAGCGTGTGTCCGGCTTCCTCGTTGAGCATGTGATGCCCCGGCGACATGCCGCGTTCGATGAGCGCGCCCGGCGGCGCGTCGTGGCTGGTCCGACGGTCGAACAGCGAGAACATCAGGACCGCGAGCGCGGCCAGGATCGCGATTCCTATCAGCGTGGCGCGGTGCGACATGCCGCGTGAGGTTCGGCATGGCGTCATGGCTCGCCTCCCTCGGATTCGTCGATGTCGCGAAGCTCGCCCGGTGGATTGGCGGGCAGTTCGCGAATCGGACTGATGAGCATGATGGGGCAGGGCGGGCGCTGCATCGGTCGCGCGCCCGACATCGACATCACGCGTACTGCATTGGTGCGCGAATGCACGCGGCCTTCGCTGCGACTGATCTGGATCGAACCGGCTTCATCGAGCCCGGGGCAGGGCGAGGCGAGTTCGAGGAGGAAGCCCGTGTCGCGCCGTGGCCACACTGCGAGCGCCTGGTCGCCCAGCGCTTCCCAGCGCATGTTGCGGGCGTATTCGATGCTCGCCACTGGCGCGCCGGCGTGCTGGCGGTAGCGCGCGAGGCGCTCCTGCGGATCCGGCGGCGCATGCGCACACGCCGCAAGGCACGCGGAAAGAACGCATGGCATCAGGCGCATCAACGCATCAGAAGGCCTTGCGGACATTCAGCCAGACCTCCGTCGAGCTGTAGTTGAGGGCGACGACATTGCTCTGGTCGCGGATGTACAGGAGTTCCGGACGCAGCGACCAGCTGTCCGCGAACGCCCACACCAGTCCGACGCCGCCTTCGTAGAGGTTGTCCTCGCGGCTGAAGGTTGCCGCGTCGTCGCGTTCGTCGGGATGGAAGCGCACGTCGTCCGCGCTGAAGTCGTCGCGTTCCCACCACACGAAGACGAACGCATCGAGCGTGTCGCTGAAGGTCCAGTCGAGGTTCGCCGTGGCGCCGAAAACGTCGGAATCGCCGTCGATGCGCGATGTCGCCGTGTTTCGCCCGGCGTGCGCGGTGATGCCGAAGTTCGCGCCACCGTCGTTGAAGGTGTGCGACCAGCCGACGGAGCCGGTCGTCGTGGTGCGGCTGCGATTGCGCAGCGGGCCTTCGGGATAGCGCCTGCGCTGCACCGACAGGCCCGCGGTGAGCTGCGATTCGACGTCCATGTTGTGCGTGTAATCGACGAAGCCGGCGACATCGTTGCGATAGTCGCCATTGCCGCGATAGCTGACGCGTCCCCGCAGGCCTCCGGAGAATCGGCTGTCGTTGAAGCCGTGGCTTGCGGCGAAGCTCCAGCGCAGGTCGCGATCGTCGCGCGAACCGGCGTCGTACTCGCGGTGGCGATAGTCGATCGTTCCGTCCAACGAGGTGTTGTTGGCGAGCGCATGGCTGAGCCCGCCGCCGACGCGCAGGTTGTAGAACGTCTCGCGTCGATCGCCGCCGCCGAAGGTGTTGGTTCCGCGCGTCGAATTCACCCGGTAGCGTCCGATGCCGGTGGCCGCGTAGCCGAAGGCGGTGGTGCGGCGTCCTTCTTCCAGCGATTCGCGTGCGGCTTCGTCGTAGATCTCCGACTGCGTGAGCAGGTCCGGCGGCAGGTTCTCGAAGTGGATCGCGATCTCGAACTGATTGATGGCATTCGCATGCTGACCAAGTGCGTGGTACGCGCGGCCGAGGGCCAGATGCGCGTTCGTGCTGTCGGGATCGAGTTCGATGCTGCGCTCCAGTGCGACGCGGGCGCGTTCGGCATCACCCGCGCCGAGCGCGGCACGACCGAGCAGATACCAGTACTGGGCGTCCTGCGAACGCGCGGATTCCATCGGTGCGAGGACGTCGAGCGCCTGCGCGTACTGGTGTTCCTTCAGCAATGCCTGGGCGTCCGGAAGCACCGCGTCCTGCGCGTGCACGATCGCCGCGGAGGCGAGCAGGGCAACGCATGCGGCGCATCTGAGGAGGGCGATGTGGCGCGAAGCGCCGTACATTCTGCTGGGGCGTCGCATGGTTCCTCCATGCTGCAACGGCTCGGCGCCGCATCAAGCGACGCGGGGATCATTCGCGCGTGGGCTATCTGGCGAGCGTGGCCGTTAACGTCGTGTCAACGCCGACGGACCCGGACGTTTGCCGCGCGTAAAGCGGCCTGGCGGACATCACCTGGAGGATGCGGTACCTGCACGCATCATTCACGCGCCAGCTCGGGGCGCGTCGCGTCAGTCGATGCGCGTCGCCGTGCCGCTGACGCGTATGCCTTCGGACGGATCGCCCGGGACCCCCACCTCCAGACGACTCGGCCGACCCAGGTCATCGCCCTGCCGCACGACGAACTGGCGCAGCGGCGGCAACGCATTCGCCTGGGCGAGGTACGCGCCCAGCGCTGCGGCGGCCGCACCGGTCGCGGGATCCTCGATGACGCCGCCCGGGGGAAACGGATTGCGTGCGTGGAAGGTATCCGCCGACTCGCGCCAGACGAGGTTCACCGTGGTCCATCCGCGCTCGGCCATCAGGTTCCCGAGCGTGTCGAAGTCGTAGTCGAGTTGCGCCAGCCGCGCGCGCGCGCGTACCGCCAGGATCGGATGCCATGCACCGGCATAGGCGAGCGCCGGTGGCAGCGCCTCGTCGAGGTCTTCGGCCTGCCAGTGCAATGCAGCGAGCAGGGCGCGCAGGTCGGTGATCTCCAGCGGGACCACGCGGGGCTCGACGCTGACCAGCGTGGCGAGGCCGGCATCGTCCACGTCGACGCGGACGACGCCGGCGCGCGTGTGCAGCCGCCGCGTGCCCGGCCCGTGCCGCTGCGCGTGGGCGACGATCGCGGCGATCGTCGCGTGTCCGCAGAAGCTGACTTCGGCGCGCGGGCTGTAATAGCGCACGTCGAATGCGCCGTCGTCGCGCGTCATGAGAAAGGCGGTTTCGGAATAGCCGACCTCGGCCGCGACGCGCTGCATGTCGGCCTCCGCCATGCCTCGCGCGTCCAGGACGATGCCGGCGGGGTTGCCGCCGCGCGGGTCCGTGGAGAAGGCCGTGTAACGCAGGACTTCATGGCTCATCGAACGTCTCCGTGCATCGTGCGCAGCGGTGGTTCCAGCGGAACCACCAGGTAGCGAAGGAAGAACTGGGTGACCGGCCCGACGCCGAGCGCGAACACCACCGTGCCCACGCCCAGGGTTCCGCCGAGCAGCGCGCCCACCACGAGCACGCTCACTTCGATGCCGGTGCGCACGCTGCGGATGGACCAGCCGGTGCGGCGCGAAAGGCCGGTCATCAGTCCGTCGCGCGGGCCGGGGCCAAGCTGCGCGCCGACATAGAGCGCGGTGGCGAATGCGCAGGCGATCACGCCGCCCAGCATGTACGCCACTTTCATCGGCAACGCTTCGGGAGCACCGAGCAACGCGAGATTGAGGTCGGCGAACGGTCCCAGCAACAAGGTGTTCGCCACCGTGCCGAGGCCCGGCATCTGGCGCAACGGAATCCACGCCAGCAGCACGACGATGGCGGTGATGATCATCACCGTGCCCAGCGACAGCGGCGCATGCAGCGACACGCCGAGGTGGAACACGTCCCAGGGCGAAGCGCCGATCGCGCCCTCGATCATCAGCGCGATCGCCAGCCCATACAGCCACAGCCCGGCGAGCAGGCGGAGCAGGCGCTCGGGAAGCCGGCCGGCACGGAGTTGTTCCATCGGCCCCATCGCAACCAGGCCGTGCAGCGAAGTGTTCGTATCCATGGGGCCACCATCGGTGCAAGTGGCTCTTTTCGAAAGAGCCAATCGTGCGATAGTGGCCTCATGAACCGCACATTGGCTCCGGATCGACTGGCCGCACTGGTCGGCGACTTCCCGCGTTCGCCGGCCTACCGTGGGCTGCGTCTGGCGCTGCAGGAGCGCATCGGCGATGGCCGCATCCCGGTGGGTGCGCGCCTGCCGAGCGAGCGCGCCGTCGCCGAGGTGCTGGGCGTTTCGCGCAACACGGTCACGCGTGCGTATGCGGACCTGGTGGTCGAAGGCTTCGCCGTCGCGAGGCAGGGTTCGGGAACCTTCGCGGCCGTGCCGCTCGACCGCCGCCGCGCGCACGACCACGCCTTGCATGCCGGTGGTGCCACGAACGAAGGCGACATCGACCTGAACTGCGCGGCCGGCGCCGCGACGCCGGGCGTGGCCGCCGCATACGAGCGCGCGCTATCCGCGTTGCCGGCGTACCTGTCGGGCGACGGCTACCTGCCGTCGGGCCTGCCCGTGCTTCGCGCGCTCATCGCCGAACGCTTCGTCGAACGCGGGCTGCCGACGACGCCCGAACAGATCGTCATCACCTCCGGCGCCCTCGCGGGTATCGCCATCGTCGCGCGTGCGCTGTCGGGTCCGGGCGACCGCGTCGCCATCGAATCGCCGGTGTATTCCAACGCCATCGAATCGCTGCGCATGGGCGGCGGGCGGCTGGTTACCTCGCCACTTGCGGATGCCCTGGGCGACACGGGCTGGGACATCGAGGCGATCGACGCCACGCTGCGGCAGACCTCGCCGCGGCTGGCTTACCTGATTCCCGATTTCCAGAACCCGACCGGCTTCCTCATGTCGGACGAGCTGCGGCAGCGTTACGCGCAGGCGCTGCATGCGACACGGACGACCGCCATCGTCGACGAGACGCTGCAACCGATCCATCTGGGCACGCAACCGATGCCCGCGCCGTTCGCGCGGCACGATGGCGATGCGATCACGCTTGGCAGCGCGTCGAAGCTGTTCTGGGGTGGACTGCGCGTGGGCTGGATACGCGCGCCGCTCGATGTGGTGCCGCGGCTGATCCGCGCGCGCGTGCAGTTCGATCTGGGCACGTCGCTCTTCGACCAGCTGGTCGTCGCGGAACTGTTCGGCGCGCCCGGCATCATCGACCAGCGCCGCACGCAGCTGCGCGAACGCCGCGATGCACTGGCCGGCGCCGTGCGCGAGCACCTTCCCGAATGGCGTTTCCGTCTTCCCGACGGCGGCCTCACGCTCTGGCTGCGCCTGCCGCATGGCAGCGCCACGCAACTTGCGGCGAACGTGGAAGCAGCCGGCGTGCACGTCGCGCCGGGCCCTGTCTTCAGCGTCGAAGGGGGTTCGGATGCATGGCTGCGTATTCCTTACGCGAAACCCGAAGCGCAGCTCGTGCAGGCAGTGGAACACCTCGCCGATGCATGGCGCGCGTCCACGCCGGAAGCGCGGAAGCATCGCGATGCGTCGAAGGTGCTGATTGCCTGATCCGGGTCGACGCGCCCTGACGGATCGTCCGGACCCAGGAACTCCATCGCATCCCCTCTCCCGGAGAAGAGGGGACTGATGCTCATGCGATCACGTGCGCATCGCGGTCAGCGGTTGCGGTGAGCACGATCGAGCCTTTCATGTCCGGCCACGGTGTCGGGCAGCCGTCCGTGCCGCAACTGATCGTGATGCATTGCGCATCAGGATGGACTACGAGGCGCTCCTTGTCGCCGGACATCCATCCCTTGGCCCAGCCGGCCGGAATCACGGCGACCTGCATGCCCTCGCCGGGAACGCCGTACTGCAGGTCGGTCCATCCCTGTATGCCTTCGACCAGCGTGATTGGACGAAGCGGAATCGCGCATACCGAATCGTTGAGGTTGAACAACCCGAATTCCCAGCGGCCGCCGTCGCCGTTGGACATCACAATACTTCTGACCCACATGGGACACCTCCGTGTCTGACAGTTGACGAGGCTTCGCGTGGAATCTGCTACTCAGCGCTGCGCGGCGCCTCGGCGGCAGATTTGATCTCCATTCCTTCGGGCAGTTCCAGTGAACTGAACTGTCTGTCCACCGCTTCGAGCATCTGTTTCTGCAGTGGTTCGGACAACGCCTGCGCAAGCCCTTCGATCGTCGCGAGCACGCGAAGGTCGTGCGCGAGCTCCGGGCGAATCTCGCCACCCAGCCACGGCGGCTCAGGTAGCTGCCGTTCGATGAGGATGTCGCGGATGTAATAGAACCAGGGGATAAGCACCCACCGCGTGCACCTGCCCAGGGGCTTGTTCCAACACACACAGATCCAACGCCAGCAGCTGGTCAACATCGCAAAAGGAGCGGCCATGGTGACCTTGCCGATGAGGATCCGGCATGCGCGCAATCTCGCCGGAGTGACGCAGTCGCAACTCGCGCTGCGGTTGAACCTGCGGCGAAGCGCGGTGAGTCAGTGGGAGAGTGCGCTGGGCACGACACCGAGCGTTTCGCACCTGATCGGCATCGCGATGGAAACAGGCGTGAGCTTCGAATGGCTCGCGACCGGGCGCGGGTCCGCACGACTGGCCGACGATGCGCAGGAAGCGACCGTCATGATCGGCGAATTCGCGCAGGACGAACTGGAAAGCCGCGGGCTCGTCGCGCTGCGACAACTCACGCGACAGCGAAAGCGCATGGCGGTGGCAATAGTGGAACTGCTCGGAGGGGTCGGAAGGGCGTCGCCGCTTAACGGCGCGTGACGTCCGACTTGCGCTGCCACCGGGTTCAGAACGTCCCGAAGCGGATCCGTACGCCGCCGCCGGGCACGCCGTTGATCACGCCGATCTCGTCCTTGCCGAACTGGTAAATTGCCGGCCACGTGTGGCGGAAACCGAAGGGCCACGCCGGCTGTTCCACGCGTTGCCAGCTCGCTGCGTTGTCATCGCTCCTGCTCACTTCGTTCTGGCACGAGGTGACGAACACCGTGCCGCGCGTGGTCGTCGTGAGTTGCGGACCGCAACGCTGGTCGGCCAGCAACGTACCCATGCCATCGGGCCAGGTGACGCCGTCGGGTGATGTCTTCGTGGACACCGGGCATTGTGGGTCGTCGCCGCAGGTTTCGAACACCAGCAGGAAGCGGCCGTCCTGCATGCGCGACATCACCGGCATGCCGGGACGCAGCTTGCCGCCGCCGGGCTGCTTCACGAGGATCGACTTGTCGCCCCACGTCGCGCCGCCGTCGCGCGACAGCCGCTGCGACACGACCTGGTTGTACGAAGGTTTGCCGTCGGCCAGCGTTTCGTCGGCGTAAAGCACCGACAGCCTGCCATCCGGAAGCTGCGTGAAGACCGGCTCCCACACTCCGCGATCCTTGCGGCCGCGTGGCTTCTCGTTGTGGTCGATGGTGGATAGAAATCGCCAGGTACGGCCGGCGTCGTCGCTCGCGTGCACGTTCAAGCGGTACGACTTGCCATCGACCAGCGAACGCATGCCGAGCAGCACGCGACCGCTCGGAAGCACCGTCAGTTCGCCGTTGTCGATGTTGCGGCCGGGCTCGGCGACGGACGCCAGTTCCTTCCACTCGCGGCCGCGCGCATCGCCGATGGAAATCGTGAGCGTGGTCGGCGTGCCTTCGCCGTGGAAGCGCGTCGTCACCGCGAGCCAGTGGCCGTCCGGAAGACGCGCGAGGCGTCCCCACGCGGCCTTGCTTTCGGCGATGGTCGCAGTGTCGGTCCATTGCACCGTCGCCATCGCGCAGGGCGCAACGGCGAGGAGGGCGGTGGCCAGGGCGAAGGCCCGCATCGTCAATGCCAGAACGTCGCGTACAGCGCGACCAGGATGGCCAGCACCGCAAGCGAGGCCACGTTGAACGACGGCGCAGTCTTGTAGCTCACGTCGTTCGTGCGAATGCGATCGCGCGCGCCGCTTGCGGGCGTCATCAGTGCGACCACGGTCGCCAGCGCGAACGCCAGCAGGAACACCACGCCGATGCGGTCCATGAACGGAAGGTCCGGCCACACCAGCTTCAACACCAGCGACAGCACGAACGAACCGATGGCGGCAGCGAGCGCGCCGGCCTCGTTGGCGCGCTTCCAGAACAGGCCCTGCAGGAAGATCACCACGATGCCCGGCGTGAAGAAACCGGTGAATTCCTGGATGTACTGGAAGCCCTGGTCGAAACTGCCCAGCAGCGGGCGCGCGGTCAGCACGGCGATCACGATGGACACCGCGGCCGTGATGCGGCCCACGCGCACGAGCTTGGGCTGCGACGCCTCCGTGTTGCGCTTGGCGTAGAAATCGAGCGTGAAGATCGTCGCGACCGAGTTGATCTTCGATGCGAGCGACGCGACGATCGCCGCCACCAGCGCGGCGAACACCAGACCGAGCACGCCGCTGGGCAGCAGGCGCATCATCGTCGGATAGGCCGCGTCCGGACGTTCGAGCGTCGGCGCCAGCATCACCGCGGCAATGCCCGGCAGCACGACGATCACCGGCATCAGCAGCTTCAGGAACGCGGCGAAAACCACGCCCTTCTGCGCTTCGCGGATGTCCTTGGCTGCCAGCGCACGCTGGATGATGTACTGGTTGAAGCCCCAGTAGCTCAGGTTGGCGATCCACAATCCGCCCAGCAGCACCGACAGGCCCGGCAGGTCCTTGTAGAAGGGATTGGACGGGTCGAGGATCATCTGGAACTTCGCCGGATGCGTCGTCCACAACGTGTGGAAGCCGGCGACGATGCTGCCGTTGCCGATCTGCCCCAGCGTGATGCCGGTGACGAGCAGCCCGCCCAATACCAGCAGCGTGACCTGCACGATGTCCGTCAGCGCCACGGCCTTGAGTCCGCCGTACAACTGGTAGGCGAGTGCGAACAGGCCCAGCAGCACCAGCGCCAGCGTCTGGTCCAGGCCCGCGACCTGCGAGACGGCGATCGAACCCAGCCACAGGATCGAGGTCAGGTTGACGAACACGTACAGCCCGAGCCAGAACACGGCCATCAGCGTGCGGATGCGGTTGCCGTAGCGTTCCTCCAGGAACTGCGGCATCGTCGTGACCTGGTTGCGCAGGAAGATCGGCAGGAACCACTTGCCGACGATCAGCAGCGTCACCGCGCCCATCCATTCGTACGAGGCGATCGCAAGGCCGATCGCATAGCCGGAGCCGGACATGCCGATGATCTGTTCGGCGGAGATGTTCGCCGCGATCAGCGACGCGCCGATGGCCCACCAGGGCAGGGCGCGGCTGGCGAGGAAGTAATCCTGCGCCGACTTCTGGTGGCCGCCTTTCTCGCGCGAAACCCACTGGGCGAGGATGAAGATACCCGCCAGGTAGGCCAGCACGATGCCGACGTCGAGGGTGGAAAGGGTCATTCGAACAATCTCCGCAGGGTAGGGCGCGACGTCAGCGACGCAGCACGGCATCGGGGTCGCCGGCGAAACGCGGCTCGCGCAAGCCGGCGATGCCGGGCTCGAACGCGAACACGTCGCCGGCATGGCGATCGATCGAGCGCGCCGCGTCGGTCATGCCGTCGTGCGCGCTGGTGACATAGAGCGTGGAAAGCGCCGGTCCGCCGAACGCGGGGCGCGTGGGTTGCGTGGCAGGCAGCGCGACGACGCGATCCTCGCGGCCATCGGGCAGGTAGCGCACGACGCGCGAGGCCCCCCATTGCGCGTTCCACACGCCGCCTTCGATATCGACGGTGGTGCCGTCGGGCTCGCCGCCATCCAGCGATGCGAGATCGACGAACGTCGACACCGGACCGATGCTGTCGCCGTATGCGCAGCGCTCGATCTTCTTCTGCAGCGAGTCGCAGAAGTACATCGTGGCGCCGTCCGGACTGAACGCGATGGAGTTCGCGATGGCGACGCGCGGCAGCGGCAGTTCGTGGATCGTCAGGTCTGCATCGAGCCGCAGGAACTGCCCGGCCGCGCGCTTCGATCCGTGCGCCGGTTCGTGGAGGGTGCCCAGGACGAAACGACCTTGGCGATCGCAGGCGCCGTCGTTGGCGCGTGTCTCGGGCGCGATGGCCAGCGGGCAGATGTCGCGCAGCTCGCCGGTTACCGTGTTGAAGAATGCCAGCCGCGAGGCCAGCGCGAGGAGCAGCCAGTGGTCCGCCACGCACAGCGAGAAGGACGCAAGACGTTCCGGCATCGGCCAGCTGCGCACCGCGCCATCGGCAGGCACGTAGCGCCAGAGCATCGAAGCGTGGATGTCGGTCCAGTACAGCGCCTGCGTGCGATCGCACCAGAGCACGCCTTCGCCGAGGCGATTTCCGGCCTGCACCGCGACGCGAACGTCGACGCTCAAACCCAGCCTCCGTCCACGATGAAATCCTGGCCGGTGCACATGCGGCTGTCGTCGGCGGCGAGGAACAGCGCCATGCGCGCGAGGTCCTCCGGCTGCAAGTGGCCCGGCAGGCACTGGGCGCGTGCGATCTGCGCCTCGCCTTCGTCATCCAGCCATAGTCGCTTCTGCTTTTCGGTGATCACCCAGCCGGGCACCAGCGCGTTGATGCGGATGCGGTCGCGGCCGAGTTCACGCGCGAGTCCGTTGACGAGCCCGTGCACGGCCGACTTCGCCATCGCGTACATCGGGTAGCCGGCATTCTTGATCATCCAGCCGGTCGAGCCCAGGCAGATGACCGAACCGCCGCCGAGGGCGCGCATGTCGTCCGCGACGGCCTGCGTGGCGAAATACTGATGGCGAAGGTTGACCGCGATGTTGCGCTCGAAGTCCGCCGGCGTGGTCTTGCCGAACTCGTGGCGGACATCGTTGGCGGCGTTGTTCACCAGCACGCCGATGGAACCGATGCTTTCACGTGCCTTCGCGATCGCGCCCTGCAGCGCATCGAGGTCGGTCACGTCGCAGCGCAGGTAGACGGGCGTGTGTTCGACATCGCCCAGCGCGGCGATCAATGCCTGCGCACCTGCATCGTCGATGTCGAGGAACGCGACGCGTGCGTCCTGGCGCGCGAAGTGCTCCACGAAGCTCGCGCCGATGCCGGTGGCGCCGCCGGTGATGAGCACGGCGCGGCCCGACAGGCTCGGGTAGGTCGCCATTTTCTGTCCGGAGCTCATTGCGCTCACCATTCCGCCACACTGCCGTCGGCATGGCGCCAGATCGGATTGCGCCAACGATGGCCTTCCGCTGCGCGTTCGTCGACGTAGGCCTGGTTGATCTCGATGCCCAGCCCCGGGCCTTGCGGCATCGCCACGTAGCCGTCTTCGTAGGCGAACGGCGAGCGGTCGGTGAGGTAATCGAGGAGATCGTTGTTGGCGTTGTAATGGATGCCCAGGCTCTGTTCCTGGATGAACGCGTTGTAGCAGACGGCGTCGAGTTGCAGGTTCGCCGCCAGCGCGATCGGCCCCAGCGGGCAGTGCAGGGCGAGCGCGACGTCATAAGCCTCGGCCATCGCGGCGATCTTGCGCGTTTCGGTGATGCCGCCCGAATGCGAGGGATCGGGCTGGATGATGTCCACGCCGCCGGTCTGCAACACGCGCTTGAAGTCGAAGCGCGAGTACAGCCGCTCGCCCAGCGCGATCGGGGCAGGGGAGAGCGCGGCGAGTTCCGGGATGCATTCCAGGTGCTCGGACAGCACCGGTTCCTCGATGAACATCAGGCCGAACGGCGCCAGTTCGCGCATCAGCACCTTCGCCATCGGCTTGTGCACGCGGCCGTGGAAATCCACCGCGAGCCCGACTTCGCGACCGACCGCATCGCGCACGGCCTGCACGTTCTCCAGCACGTGCGTGACCTTCTGATGCGTATCGACGAACTGCACTTCTTCGGTGGCGTTCATCTTGACTGCGCTGAAGCCGCGCGCCACGGCGTCCTTCGCCGCGCGTGCGGTGTCGGCCGGGCGGTCGCCGCCGATCCACGAATACACGCGGATGCGATCACGCACCTGGCCGCCGAGCAGCGCATGCACCGGCACGCCCAGCGCCTTGCCGTGGATATCCCACAGCGCCTGGTCGATGCCGGCCAGCGCGCTCATCAGGATCGGGCCGCCGCGATAGAAGCCGCCGCGGTACATGACGTTCCAGTGGTCTTCGATGAGGCGCGGATCCTTGCCGATCAGGTAATCGGACAGCTCGTCGACCGCCGCGGCGACGGTGTGCGCGCGGCCTTCGACGATGGGCTCTCCCCAGCCGCTGATGCCGGCATCGGTGTCGACGCGCACGAAACACCAGCGCGGCGGCACGAGGAAAGTGGTAATGGCGGTGATCTTCATGCGTGGGGGTCCGTGCGTCGGTTACGTGCGTTGATTGCGTGCGTCGATCAAAGATTGATCGTGTTCCAGGCGTCGACGAAGGCGCGCGCGCGACGCGCCACTTCGGTCGAATCCGTGCCGGGCGCATAGAGCGCCGAGCCAATGCCGAAGCCGGCCGCGCCGGCCTTGCGATACGGCGCCATGTTGTCGGGCGTGATGCCGCCCACGGGCAGCAGCGCGGTGCCCCTGGGCAGCACGCTCGACCACGCCTTCAGCACGGGCGGCGGCAGTTGTTCGGCAGGAAACAGCTTCAGCGCGTCGGCGCCGGCCGCGAGCGCGGCGAAGGCTTCCGTCGGCGTGGCGACGCCGGGCGTGCACACGAGGCCGGCGGCCTTCGCGGCGCGGATCACGGTCGTGTCGCCGTGCGGCATCACGATCAGCTTGCCGCCGGCGTCCTTCACCTGCGCGACCTGTTCGGGCGTGAGCACGGTGCCGGCGCCGACGAGGCAGCGGTTGCCGAACTCGCGCGCGAGCAGCGCGATGCTGTCCAGCGGCTGCGGCGAGTTGAGCGGAACTTCGAGGACGCGGAAACCGGCATCGAACAGCGCGGTACCGACGGAAAGTGCGTCCTGCGGCGTGAGCCCGCGCAGGATCGCAACCAGGGGAAGGGGTTGCAGCCAGGCGGTGCTCATGCGCACTCCGTCAGGTTTTCAACGTGGGGGACTACCGTGCCGACTTGCGGGCGCGCCCTCGTCCTTTGATGTTCGCGCGGGAGTCCACGATCATGCCGTGCATCGCTTCGCGCGCGGATTCGGGGCGTTTCAGCCGGATCGCGTCGTACACCGCGAAGTGCCGCGGCAGGGAGTACTTGAAGTCCACGGCGGTCTTCGCCGACAGCAGGAAATACGCGCCCAGCGCCGTGTCGATCACCGAGAACAGCGAACCCATCAGCTCGTTGTTGGCCGCATCGAGCACGCGCTCGTGGAATTCCAGGTCGGCCTTCGCCCAGGCGTCCAGATCCTGGGAGGCCGCCATCGCTTCGTACGCGGCCTTGATGCGGGCCAGCTGCTCGGGCGTGCGTTTGCGCGCCGCCGCTGCTGCAGCCGCCGGTTCGATGATCTCGCGCATTTCCACCAGCTTCTCGACGAAGTCCTCCGTCGGCATCGACGCGCAGCGCCACGCCAGGATGTCCGCGTCCAGCTGGTTCCAGTACCGCGTGTCGCGCACGCGCGAACCGGTCTTCTGCTTGGTTTCGATCAGGCCCTTGGAGCCCAGCACCTTCAGCGCTTCGCGCAACGCCGTGCGGCTGACCGCCATGCGCTGCGCCAGCGCTTCCTCGCGCGGCAGCAGTTCGCCCGGCTTGATCTCGCCGCTGACGATCAACCGGCCGATCTCCTGGATCACCTGGTTGTGCAGGTTCCGTACCGCGATCTGTCTCACTGGTCCCCCTCCGCGACGCATCCGGCGTCGCTCCTATTATCCGACAATAGGGGTATAGCATGAGTTCGGTTGCGCGTATCGCCTCGATGTTCATGGCGATGCCGGCCCGTTGTTCGGAGCGCCCACTTGTAGCCAGTCGTAATCGAGCGGCTTGTCCGGGTTGGACACGACGATGCGGTTGTGCCCGGCCTTCAGCGGCGCAGTGAAGCGCGCCTCGCGCCAGCCTTCGGACGTCGAAGGCTTCATGCCGCCGGTCGCCGCATCGCCATTGACGACCAGTCGCGGCGCGGCGGCGAAACCGATGTCGGCGAAACGCATCGTCAGCTCGCGCGGGCCGGCCTGGCCTGCCATGACATCGAACGTCAGGTCGGCATCGGCGCCGCTGGACACACGCACCTTGCGATAGGCGGAAGCCTCGACGTTGTCGATCTGCGCGCCGCCGCGACGCACCGCGTCCTCGGCCTCATAGCGATTCAACGCAAGCGGCGCTGCGGCGAACAGGATTTCGTTGGTTTCATCCGGCGCGGGTGCATTCGCGGTGGAAGACGAAGTGACGTGCAGCAGCTTGCCGTCGTCGCGTTCGATCATCGCCTGCGTCCAGCCCGCATGGATGTTGCCCGTGCGCTTGCGCACCGGCGCGCCGGCCTCCCACCACGGACCGCGTCCGCCGTCGGCATTCCAGTAGAACGTGCGACCGCCGGGATCGCCGCCACCGCCGGCACGCTGCGCCGCGACGACGATCACGCCGTCGGGCGTTTCGCCGGGGAACCAGCGGATCGTCGGGCATGCGGCGGGGAAGGCACCGGATGCGGTCTGGATCGGCGTGCCGCGATCGCCCGCGTCGCCCCAGTCGAGGCCATCGCGACTGAACTTGATGTGCACCTGGCCGTTGCGCGCGGCGGCAGTGTTGTCGATGTTCTCGTACACCATCGCGTAGCCGCGACCGGGAATGCGTTCGACGATCGCCATGCCCGGCCGTTCGACGCCGCCGGGCAGGGCGACGTCGAAGACTTCCTTGCCCCAGCTGCGGCCGCCGTCCTTCGACACCTTGTGCGCGAGCAGCTGGTTGAAACCCTGCGCCTTGTGCTGTTCGGTCGAATAGAAGACCACCATGCGGCCGTCGTCGAGCACGACGATGTACGGCTCCCACACGCCCTTGTTCAGCCGGTCCGACGGTTGCCCGCCGCCCTTGACGATGCTGCTGCGGTACGTCCAGGTCCTGCCGCCGTCACGGCTGGCGTACAGCTGCAGGTCCTGGTCGGTGATGCGTTCGCCGTCGTCGCGACGGATCGCATTCGCCGCCAGCATCAACGTGCCGGCTGGAAGGTCGCCGCTGCTGCGCGCCAGTTCGCTCAGGTGCGGTTGCCAGCGCAATGCCCAGCGCTTGTCGCCCGGATGTCCCGATTCGTCGACCGCGCCGACGCGCTTGAACGAATCGCCATCGTCGCGGCTTTCGAACAGCGGGACGTTGCCGGGATCGGACGGCTCATACACCAGTAGCAGGCGGCCGTTGTCGCCGGCGTCCGCCTGGTGCGCGAGCTTCACCGCTGACGCATAGCCGATGCCCAGCGCGAGCGTCTGGCCGACGACTTCGTCCGGCGCGTCCGCCATCGCGACGCCCGTGCACAACAGCACGGACGCCGCGAACGGCAACAGGCATCGCGCGGGGGAGGGCGCGCGTCGCATCACAGCTTGAACCGGTAACCCAGGCCGATGGTCTGGTCCTGGAAGCGGATGTCGCGCGGACGCGTATCGCCATCGCCCCAGAACTGGTGCAGGTTGTTGCCCAGCAGGTTGGTCGCCGACAGGATGATCGTCTGGCGCGGCGTCACGTCGTAGCTGACCGAGAAGTCCAGCGAGCTGGCCGGTTCGACCTGGTCTTCGTTGCCGGCCACGGTGGGCTGGGTGAAGAAGTCGATGTAGCGGCTGCGATAACCGTAGGCCAGTCGCGCCGACACGCCGAAGTTCTCGTAGAACAGCACCGCGTTGTAGTTGTTCTTCGACACGTTCTGCAGCGGGCGTGAGGTTTCCGGGCCGCCGATGAACTGCGGCGAGCGCGTCGACCCGTCGATATAGGTGTAGTTGAACTGCGCGCCCAGGCCGCTCCACGCGCCGGGCAGGAAGTCGAACGTCTGCTGCCAGGCGAACTCGACGCCCTGCAGGTGGCCGCTACCGGCGCTCTGCGGGGACGACAGTTCGAAGTCTTCGCCGCCGATGACGACGTTGGTGACGTAGTTCTGGATGTAGCCGTCGATGTCGCGATAGAACAGGCCCAGGCTCGTGTAGCCCACCGGCGAGAAGTACCACTCCAGCGACGCGTCGTAGTTCATCGACTCGATCGGCGTCAGGTCCGGGTTGCCGCTGGACGCGATGCCCGCACGGTTGATCGTGCCGGGGTTGAGCGAGATCGACGGATTGAGCGCGCCGAAATCCGGGTAGCTCAGCGTCTTGGCCGCAACCAGTCGCAGCTGCCATTCATCGCTGAAGTGCAGGTTCATGCTGGCGTTGGGAAGCGTGTTGGTGTCCTTCGTGTTGCGCGCGATGGGGCTGTAGATGCCGGTGGACGCATCGAAGGAGAACGCGTTGAGGTCGCGTTCCACGCGCTCCACGCGCACGCCGACCAGGCCATCGACGCGCAGCCCGAACATCTCGGTGTCGTACTTGGCCTGCAGGTAGCCGGCGAGCTTGTCCTCGCCGATGTCGAAGAAACGGCCCGGGTTTTCGGCGGCCAGGCCCGGGTCGAGGCCGTACAGCTGGCGCAGGTAGTCGGCGCTGTCGATCAGCGTGTCGTAGCAGGGCGTCAGCCAGCTCTGGTGCAGGGCGGCATTGCCGCGCTTGCTGCAGAAGAAGTCCAGCCCCGGCAGGCGCGCGATGACCTGGTTGTCCGGATTCG